>Ga0307507_10003571_pt1 | contig 29705 bp, 40 predicted proteins | sample 7_EM_MG_FD_207223 | JGI IMG/M metagenome (GOLD analysis project Ga0307507, IMG submission 207223) | Populus trichocarpa ectomycorrhiza microbial communities from riparian zone in the Pacific Northwest, United States - 7_EM | ecosystem: Host-associated > Plants > Roots > Unclassified | place... | reverse complement strand
ATTGATGGGGTTGCAGTCGGTGGGTATTCTTTTGGTCTTTTATTGGCGAGGGAGGGAAGGAAGGAAATGCTAACCTTTTTATTTGATCTGCTGGATAGAAATTGCCGGCTATCGCGCACAAACTTACTAGAGCTCAGGATGCGCTGGATTATGTCGGGCCCGAGAGGATTGCGGGGAGTTGAGGGTGTCCGGGGGAGAGGGGGTGGCAGCGGACGGGATGTTTTCTTCGGGTTTGTATTATATTATTAGCGGGAGGATTGTTTTTATGTTTGAATGAATGACGAATGGCGTATCTATGGGACTTTTACAAGTGATGAGATAATGGGCCCCGTCTGTTGTGGGGTTTAGAGCCTGTTGAAAGTGAAGTAGATGGTTATTTAATTTGAGGGTCAACTCGTATCAGACAGTAATCGTGTGATAATGTCATACACGGGACAAGGCTAATTGATAGGCCACAAACCCATTGGTATCTCATCCTCGAGCAACTGGCATTACTAACCAAACCATTATAGAATTAACACAAGACAATAATGAGCCTTCCAGTCATAGCAAACACCCATACCAATTGTTTGCACAAATACAGCCCGCAAATACGGTCGTCCCTAGTACAAACCCCCTGAACCCAGCAGGCCAACCAACCCTTTTATCCGTCCCAACTCCCCCAAAACCAGGTATTTAGAATATGTATCTCAAGCCGGGAACCAATACCGTCCAACAACTTCTAGAGTATCGTGATATAGAAAGGAAATAAATATATAAAAAAAAGTACTATGAAGGAGAAAATTCTGAGTAACAGGTATGAAGATCGAAGCTAAGAACGAGTTGGACCTGGGCAAGAAAGTATCCACCTAAGAGCGGTCGCATCCATTACGATCATCGGTAGTAACTGTATTGAGGCCGTTAGCCTTCTGGGCCATGGGTTGGGGTGGGGGTGATTGTTCTTACCGTGGCTCATTGAATACGTGGTACCTGTGACCTCGGACCCCTTCCCCTTTGAACATATCTGGGAATCTATATCCTATCGGCACCTCACTCTCGGGTATCACTTCATCGGTACCTTCCGGTTCTCCAATGACGAATTTGCCCAACTGTAGTAGAAATAGTTAGCCATACCAATGCTAGAACATGATTGAGTGGGCCGTTACCTGGATCTCAGTGTCTGTGATCGTGCTCCTCGAGACCCTAGCGTATCCGATTCTCTTTAATCCCCTGTATAGGATATATTCGCACCATCTATCCCAGTCGCTGCTATCGATATCCCTCATCCTGCTCGTCTCACTGACGTATGTGTTGTAATTACCCTTTTTGGGCTCTGTGACGAGATAACTTAGTAGAATCAACGGCCTTGGGCTGTCGCCCATAAGCTTTGCGATAACCTCACTCTGCAATTCCCTGTCCAACACATCTTCCTCCTGTCCACTATGGAAAACTAGGACATCTACCATCTCTCCATACATATCTAGTGTCGCGAGGATAGCGGGTGCAAGCTCGCCCACTGGCGAAGGAAGGAGATGATGTGAGGAGTTGACAATGGGAAATTTGGAGAGAAGGGCAGCTCCCCATGTGTGCTTGTTTGGCCCAGGGCCAAAGTCTGCATACATCCCAAGATCTTCCGCAAGGAATTGTGTCATGTCACGGTTGCCCATAATAATCCTTTGCAAGTCCGATTCAAGGAGACCAATAACGTCGACCTCCAATTCCTTGATAACATCTCTTATACGCCTCTCGCTGCTCCACATATCGTTGTCGAGTGCGAAGTGGACAGTCCATATACCTGCGGTCAGAACCTTTTCTTCTTTGTGGTATGGCTGGTAGTCGAAGGATGGGAAACGCAAGTATGCGACCGATGCCGCGAAAAGCTCCAGACCAACAAGAGAATAGACAGCGTACGATCTAAAGCGTCTTCGGCTTGGGAAATCTTCCGCCCTCAACTCCCTGGCACTCTTTGGCCCGTAGCTCACAGTCGCGAAAATACCAACACCAATTGCTAGCATCATAGCAGTCATGATAAGGTCTGTCCTTTCACGGAGTAGAGGACCACCGGGGACAAAAGCATAAGCGACAACCCAGACATGTGCCAAAACCAATACATTGTAAATCAAGAATGATAAGCCGAAGGTTTTGCCGGGGCTGTGTCTGGTTGCTGACTGGATGAATGAAGGAACCAGAGCCATCAGATACAAAGCTAGCACCAATGCGCCATAATATCCAGTCCATCCAGAATTGCGGTGGAAAATCGCGGCTGCAGTGCAACCGACGCCATAGAATGCCCACGTCCTTGCTAAATCCTCCCGTAAGAGGCCGATTAAGAAACCTGCTCCCATTGCAGCCAAGGTATATGCACCATGAGGGACAGCAAGGGGTCCTCTGACCGGGTATCCATCCCAAACCCAAGTGATCATGGTGCTGGAATCAGACAATAGTGAATGGAGGCCAAAGAGAAGTCCACCAAATCCGATAGCCGGCAAAATTGAAGACCCACTCTTGCTAGGAGGAGGCAACGGGAGTTCGCCAACTGGTCCTTTTCTAGTTGAACGAAGAACGGCTAATACCGCGAGAGCAAGCCCAATCTTGTTCCATCCACCGTTTTCGGTATTCATAATAGGCCATACAGGATTATTGCTGCGGCAAGCAAATTTTGCAATACTGGATGCGATCAACCCTAGCGAAAATGCAGAAACCTTCGCTTCCAATCTCCCAGGCTGTGTCCTTTCGGCAAATAAGCTACCAGTCCATGCGAGGGCCGTAAACCAGACACCTGCCGCAACGGAGAAAAGACGTGTCTCCGGTACTTTGAATGTGAATGCTGTAAGGCCAAAGAGGGACAACAGGTAAACGTAGCGGGGGTGGTTAACAGCTATTCTGCGGATTGAACCGATGCCTAGCAGGAACGGTGATACTGTAGCCATGACAAACACCTCGTAACCTGAGATGCCCATATGCCAAAGCGGAAAATCTGGCTTTTGTAAGTTTTTGTTGCCTCAAAACTGCTTCAGTTTACTTGCGACTTACACCAAATGGTCACTCCGAGTGATGTCAAAATGGACCAAAACATAAACTATCACTGCATGTCAGAAACTAGGTATGAACAGAGAAAAGGTGCGGTTATCTCGATACTTACCCCGCTATAAACACCAGCAAGAGCATCGAGCATATCATTCCACGAGTAAGTTTCGGCTAAAAACTGTTGTGGGGTATGCTTCTTATCCATCCTTGATTCAATGTCAGAAGATGACCTTCCATAAATCCTCCGGAGTTCGGGAGGGCCAAAACGTACTTTGATTTTTCGAGAACTGCGTCGGAAAGCGCCACATTTTTTCTGTCAAAACATTTTGTTTAGAATAGGCTTCTCGCTTAGATCTTGATAAGTTATGGGGTATCTTTATATTGAATCGCAGCAGATATATAATTTATCTACAGCGGGAGCCACTGAACGTACCCTTTGTTGACACCATTGACATCTACAACTCTAAATTCGAATCCTTCAAAATCTAGCGCAGTAATAGCATCAAAACCAACATCGAATAAGATGAGAGACCATTCAAAGAAAGCGTAAATAGTGTAAGCTATTGTAGTAGTTAGTCTTTATTAATTGGAACTTGCTAACTATGTTGCAATCGCGCCGCTTGCTTACCTCCGGCGACCTTATGGACTTTGTGCTGGATAAAGAAATAAATCAGCGGTACAAGGGTACCAAAGAAAAGACTAGCAAATAACTTTCTATACTTGATTGCCGTACGGTTCATGGGGGACAAAGCGAGACAGCCGAGCGTCCAAGGGAGGGTGAAGACGAGGTAAGAAATCATGAAGATATCATGATAGTCATGATCGTCGGTGGAAGTAATATACACCCAGCCTCCGCAAAGCAGCGAACGGATAAGACCAACACTGGCCACAAACTTTGGAGCAAAAGCGCCAGGGCGTGCCGTAAGTAGGTACCATAAGAAAACGAGGGCGAAACGAGGACCAGATGTTAAGGCAATGAAGAGCTGAAACAGCGATCGCTCGGGATATCTGTCACCAATTGTAGCTGACACCGATGGAAACCATTCGTCCGGATAACCCTTTTGTTGGAGGATAACAGTCAGCCACCTCAATCCCTATTCCTCATTATTCGGCAACCGACAAAGCCACAAGGGAGGCCCGAGCCGAGAAGCTGAGGTGCGGTACGGCAGTAATGGCAGGGATAACTCAGGTGAAAACTCACATAATGCTCATTCTGAACAATTTTATGAAAGTGGAGTGACCTGGGTAAAAAGGTTTAGCTGTTGGCACCCATCTTGGACAGGATTGCCTTACATTCCAACGATCAACGCGCCCAGGAATCCGCCTACGTAAACAAAGCAAAAGCTGATTAGCAATCGACCTTAATGGATAGCGCGCGCATGATGACTGACAATAGGCAGTTACTGTGTGAGCGTAGGAAACCCACTTCCCGGACATCTACGATAAGGTCAGTAAGGCCTACCTCTTAATTAACAAATCTCTACACGATTTGCTTCATTTTTGATTTTTGCGGGCTGTGGGTAGAGATTGAATCAAGCAAGGCGCACTTACCGAGACTAAAACGGTCCCATCCTTATCCTTTGGCATGATTGAAGCGCAAGCAAAACCAGAACTAAGGAAGGACAGAAAACAGAGTGATGAGGAAGTGATGGCAGCGGTGGTGGTAGTGGGGAGGGGGGGGGGGGATGGAGGGGACTAAATAGAGGTCCGAGAGGTGTAATTTAGAGAGTTAAAGTAGTGTAAAGTATAGGTACAGTAGCGAGAAGGCCTTGTAAACTAATCTTTTTCTGACGGCCAGTGGAAGAGAGAGAATTGCTTAGAGCCCCCCTGAACAAAACAGGTGTTCTCCAAGACTCCAACCCCGGACACGGAGATGTAGTGCTTCCGTTTAGTAAAATTTGTAGCGTTCCTCTGACGGAGGAGGCGCTCGGCAAGCTTGGCAGATCCTTGGCCTTGGCTTACCTCCGGACCCCATCTTGCTGGGAGAGGCTTATCAGTGATATAAGCTACCTGTACAGTACTCAAGGGAACATGAAAGAATTGGCATGACTGAGCAGTCTAGAGAACGGTAATTTACTGTACAGGTACTCGCCTTAGGACCTATCATAAACATGCTGGCAAAGATTTGAGTTGGCAGCATCGGATTAAGTAAGCCGGAAATCTTGGAGTAATTTACGTGTGCCAACTTCCTTCTTGGGTTGAATTGAGTTGCGTGGAATACGGGGGAGGGGTTGGCAAGTGCCGGTGAGGTGCTGGATGGGCTGCTTGAACTCAACCCAAAACCAACCCAATGATAATTTTCGGAAATTTCCAACCACAGTCACATTTTTGGGAAGATATGGCTATCTCCTGGGCTGGCAAGACTTTGAAAATTTCGTGCCACCCCTGCAAGCATTTGAGACAGCGGTTAATAAGCAACTTTTTGTTAATGATTCAAGTTTTGCAGGCGTGTAGACTTCAGAACACGGCTAATATTGGCCACATGACCACACATACGCTGATATCACTGAGGAATACTGAGGTTGGGATTTCTGTGGCCTCTTAGTCATCTATCTCTCCAAGTCTGACAGGGGTGGCACGAAATTTTCAATGTCTTGCCAGCCCAGGAGATAGAAGCGCTCAGATGGCATTCTCCTCTAGTTTTATGTTTCTAACTTTCGGTAGGAGCAATACGGTATTCATGGAGATAGTAAGGTTCCGCCCGGTCTCCTGCGAGACGGACAAGAAAAGTGTCCACAGAGGATTTTGGGCATTCCAAGTGTTACCCCGGCCAACAAACTGAGCAGCGCTGCGACTGAATGATTCCGGGTGTCTGAAATTGACCCTTGTCACTACCAAATCTAATATCATACGGTAATGGAGCACCCCCCAGCAAGGTTTTTGGAAAAAAACTCTTCATGGGAACTACTTAAAAAACCAGCTCCTCATTAATTCCGTCAACTCGGTGAGTATTAGTCGACAACAGTAAGAGGGGCACTTTGGAAAGGTTGAATACACATTTATGCCAAGGCATCACCTTTTATAATAATTATGTATGATATATAATATTATTATCGTAAAAACTCGCCTTAATAAACTGGCTTGGACTACGGTAGGATAGCTTACAATCGGCCAAGTTTCTGAAATTGATGATAGGCCAAAAAGGCTCGCCTTTTCCAAATTTCTCGAAAGCTTAGTTTTCTTAGTACCAGAGATTTCGAAAAGCCCTAGTCAGGAACAGTTCATTAAAAAGCTAATTAGTTTTTGCGGTGCTAAGTGAGAAAAAGTGAATACCGTATGATGCGCTTGGCAATATATGTCCTCTCCTTTCTGCAATCGAGCATTTAAGGCCTCACAATTTTCAGGCAGTACGATACATACGAGGGGCTCAACTTGCGTACCGTAAAAACTGGAATAATTGGCCCTCGCGCTAGTCGGCTAGTCGTCCGGAATTCCCTCTTTGGATTCAAGGAGGAAAAAGCACAGCGAAAAAACTGTCCCCCAGCCCTCCGCTGAGGCAGACAAACAAAAGGAAATTTACAGCCTTACCAAGAGAGGCAACTCTAACGTCTAGCGTGAGGGCCAATTATTCCAGTTTTTAGAAGGGTATGAGGCTTCTTTAACTAAACATAACTCTTTTATGTGTATTATGTAAGCAATGCGAATTACTCATGAATGCCAGCTTCAGATGCATGGCGAGCACCATGGCTGGTATTTCAATGCTCGAGTATCATAAGCCCCAAAGGGGGGAAAGAGAATGAAGAAAAAAGGAGAAAAACACAATGAGGCTTCTCGGAATGGCTACAAACGGAGGCGAAAACTCCACGGGGGTTGTTCTCTTCTCTCGTTCAGAAGATTTCTCTCGAGTGGTTACCCTGGCGCGCCTTAGTTTACTGGTGCTCTCACAGGATTTGACGGATAATCTGCAAGGGTGTTGTTGAAATTCGGATGCATCCACGTTATGTGGCTCCACGGTAACCGTTTAACCTATGCAAGCAATCATCTTGTTCAAGAACTCTTCTGTGGCTTCTTAACCGGTGTTTTCTATCCTTGATGAGTCAGCGGCTGGTTTGGCCCGGGTATTTCGCCAAGACGAGGGAGTTCTCCTCTCGGCGTTCGTTGTTCGCTGCTCGTTGCGGGCCCTGCCACCCACACCCACACCCTTCTTCTCTCCAATCCATCAGATCAGTCGAAAAGTCAAAACTTAGGCCCAACCCCATTCAATCCCGTCCCAAGGAAGCAGCAGCCATCTTCTCATCCATCTCGTTTCCTCTCTTCAAATTTTCTCTTCCTCTTCCTCTTCCTCTCCCTCCTTCTCTCTTTCCCCCTCCCCCTCTCTGCCTCATCCTTCTCGCTCAAACACTTGTTCCTTTTCCTCACGCTTTTCTTCTATACTCAACCTTTTCTTCCTCACTCACATTCTAGCACAATACAGCGAGCAAGCAGATTTACAAACTTTTTTTCTTTTGCCTGCACTTCACGCGAATCTCCCGTGTTTAACCCTTCACCCCCTCCCCCCCCTCCAACCCTTCACACCAAACCCCAATCCTAAACTCAACCCCAACCCCCCAATCACTACTTTCGTTTCCATTGCTGGTATTTTTTTATTACCACAACTGACCACTGACCACTGACCACCACCTCCACCATCACCTCCACCATCACCTCAAATCAACACACCGTAACATCCTCCACATCCGCCACCCTTACCACCGCTTCTCCCCCGGACACCATCATCACTCTTTCTTTTCTCTTCCACTCCTCCAGAATTTCTCCTCTCTCCGGCCTCTTACCGTATTGTCTTGTTTGATTTTCTATTCATTTTACCATCCTACTCCGTTTCCCTCGATGAAAAATGAATAAGCAAGATACACAAAATTCTGAAAACCAAGCCGACTCTGCTACCAATACCCAGACAAACACTGATTCCCCCGTTGATCGTATTGAAAAGAGGGCAATGCTCTCTCCAATCTCACCCCATCCAGTTCACGTAGCTGAGACCGCTTCTATCCCAGTCCTCAACAATCAAATGGACTATGTTCTCGACACACCAGAGGTCCATGCCCCCGGGCCCGAAACCTCCAACACTAGTGTTGAACTTGACTACGACCCGGAAACCGCCGCTACTACCTTTGTGGAGCAGCCAAAATTGCAGCAGGCAACCTCGTCGGCTTCCATTTCGGAAGCCACGAATGATAGTAGTCCATCATCTTCCTCTTCGCCGCCATCTGTGAATAAGGCTCCTGCGCCCACCGAGATTGTCCAAAACAATCGCAGTATCCCGACGGATGTCGACCTACAGGCTCTGCTGACAAGTTTGTCACCCACCGTTTCTCAGCGCCCAGCGCCCTTGCAAGGCACTCAGACGCCGCCAGCGGCTCCCACTGCCCAGACCCCACCCTCTCAGCCGAGGTCGGCTTCTCTTCCACAGCCACCCGCGGTTGTTCAGGTAGCCCAGTCGCAGGTCCATGCCCAACCGACGCATCCACTTCCTGCCCCACCAGCGACATTTGCTGGTTCCAGTAATACAGGTGCAGTGCATACAAGCCACCCGGCCGGTTATCCCGCATCTCTACCATTGCCTCCAAACTTTAACCAACATCGCCAATCGGCCATCCCAGGCTCTCCAACCGAAACTGATGATAATGAGGAGGAATCTCGTCCTTTTACAGCCGATGAAGAGGATGAGTATGAGAGGTTTCTCACCGATGAGCGTGATTATGTGACCCAAGGACAATGGGATAGATTTCCTGCGGGCTCTCGATTGTTCATTGGTGCGCACCCTCCGATGCAGATATCCCATGCACCGCCCAGTTTTGTGATTGTTTCATAAATTTGCCCAATAATGCTTACTTTGAATGCACAGGTAATTTGCCCACAGAGAAAGTCACCAAACGTGATCTGTTCCGTATATTCCACCGACATGGCCGTTTGGCCCAAGTGTCTATCAAGCAAGCATACGGGTTTGTTCAATTTCTCGATATCTCGTCTTGTGCGGCGGCCCTCCGTCACGAACAAGGCTCAACCGTGAGAGGACGTAAAATGCGTATGATATCCAGCCTGTCTTTTCTCCCAAGAGGACAGAAATCCTTTATAGAAAATTCCCATTTACTAATTTGCCCACGTGACTTGGGTTGTAGACCTCGAAGTTTCAAAGCCACAGAGAAACACACGTCCAGCTCCAAATGCTGATTCTCAACGTGGGAGTCGTCGCTCTCGTTCTCCCGATTACGGTCGGCCGGTTTCTCCTCGAGGGAGAGGCAATTTTCGCGGGGGCCGTGGTGATTTCAATGATCGTAGTTTCAGACGGGATACCCGAGACCGTGATTATGAATATAATCGCAGACCCTCACCGCCAAGACACAGGGTTCGTGATGATTGGCGGCCTAGTCTTCGCTCGCGTTCACGTTCCCCTCCACCACCTAGATATCGTGGTCGTAGCCGTTCTCCTCCTGGTGAGACTTTGCCTCCTAGAAGAGAGCCCAAGGATGTTCCTGATGTCCAGGCGATTGTCACTGATGAGCTTGACAGGTTTGTTACCACTATCTTGGATGTTGTATGTTTGTTTGTCAGCTAATTGGCATCTCTGTAGGAATTTTATCTGGTGGGTTGAAAAAGCGTTTAGAGCACGCAATCTTACATACGACCTGTTGTACCTGCATCCTAGAATGCCTCTCGATTCTGTCATAAAGCAACAGATCCTTGAAGGAGTTCAGGCAATTGTTTTCTTGGACAGCCAGAAACAGAGAGAGAGCTCCATTTCTTTGCAGGTTTTCAATAGACACGGTTCTGCAGAGGCTGGTTATGACCGTTTGTCCCCTTTGAATCCACGGAGCCTCTTTAGGTGATGACGACGACTGGGGCTAATGAATAATAAATAGGTTACGATAACATCGAACCGGCGATCGGTGCCGAATTGGTGATTAGGGCCAAGCAGGTAGTCGCTCAGCCTCAAGTTTCTACTATGCCATACGCATACATGTCTCAGCAGCCTTTCGCACAGCTTGGGAGTCTGTTGAGTTCGATGGACCCTGGAACTCTCAATAGGTTGTTGACCGGTCTTCAAGCTCAGGCTCAACAGCAAGGTTTGCAGCAGAATCATATGGGCCAGCAACAGCAACCACAGCAGCCTCCCTCTCTGGCCCCGGATCTTGCAGCCTTGCTGGCGCAGGCAACCTCTAACCTAGGCCAAGTTACCACCGCCCAACCGTACAACGCTCCCCCTCAGCTCGGAGTCAACACTGGGTACGGATCGAATGCACAAGCTGGACTAGCCGCCCTATTTGCCGGCCAGACTCACAGTCCTGCTCAAGCATCCCATCCCACCCCTACTCACCCAACGCCCCAGCAGCAGCCCCCACCCGGCCAAATGCAAAATATCATGGAGACGTTGGCGAAGTGGAAGCAAGGCTAGCTACTACAAATCTTTCTCCGTTTCCTATATTTTTTCTTTATGGGTTTTCTGGGAGTTTTGCTTTCTCCTTCTTCCAACTGTTCTACGTATACTTATACTTTGTCTTTCTCTCGTACATGCGCTATGGTTTGTATTTCCCCATGGTTTTCGAATTGTTAGAAGCCTTGAGAGATAACAAAAACCGAAGTCCTAACCGTAGCCTATTTTCTTTACCAAAATTTCAATTTTTCTGCTTCGCTACTCTACTCCTTTTCTCTATCGAATTAATAAAGTTAGCTTTTTCCTTAGCTTGAGTTAACATCCCTTCCCCTTATTACTTTTCTTCTTCCCTTCCAATGGGGATTGAACGATTTGCTTAGTTACTCACGCATTTTACTCCATTTCCCATTTCCCATTTTCCTTCTTCCTATCTACCTACAATACCTCAATTGTAAATAATCAAAGAAGGTACCGAGCTACAAAAAAACAGGCCGGTGTTGGGATTCTTTTTCTTTTTTTCCATTTTCTCTCCCCGTGGTATCTCTTGCTTGCTTTTCATCGTTGGATTCCTCTCCGCGTTTCTAGCTCTCTCCATTTCCTTACCGATGTTTCCTTATTATCCCTAGTGAAGATAAGGGCCACGAAACGAACATGAGAGTGTTTTTTTTTTTACGATTTAAGTTTAGCTTCTATGGGTGTTCTTTCCTTTTATATCTTTAGCAGTTTGGAGTCTTTCGTATATTGTCATCATCGTCCTCATCGAGGAGAGTATCGTTTTTACATATAACTTGGCACTGTACTCTAGGGTGCTAACTCGGGTGATATTATTATATGATACCGATGTGTTTCCTTTCCTTTCCTTTTTTTCTTTCCTTTTCTTCTTTTTTCTTTTTCACTTGGGACGGGATGGGATGGGATGGGGTTTTTATTATTATTTTTATATTATGCATATAGATACTCTATGCTTTGCTTTATTTTATTTTTATAGCAGGTAGGCATTTTTTTTGTCTGCTTAGTTACTTGCTCGCTGATACCGGTATTTGGGTTTTATTATGACCTTTATCGTAGTCTACTTCTACTGTTTCCTGGGTGGTTGTGAATGAGTGTGGCACAATGTATCCGCTTTTTTCCTTCTGTGGCGGAAACGGGTTATCACCAAGTTTCATTCAATCTGAACACTATATACGCTGCCCCCCGTCATGAGATTGTATCTCGTGGAGAGTTTTTGTAATAAAAAAAAAGAAAATGAAGTAAAAAAAATACACTGCTCCATGTCTCGGTCTATGTACCTTTTTTTTAGTGGAGTTGGTCTAAGCTCTATTTGGCATTTGGGATTTTCTACTCCGGGAAGGAGGGGTCTGTTTATTGCTGTTTTCTGGGTGTTGGATGTTGGAGTGTTGGGGATGGAGCTGTTGGTGGAGATGATGAGAAGGAATTGCGCCATTCGGTTGGTCTGTGTTTGGGGGGAGAAAAATTAGCTATTTTGTTTCGCGGTATATATGTGGATGGATGCTTTTGTGTTCTCTAGCCACATAGATATAATCTTTTTCTTTCTTTTCAAATATAGAGACTTAGAATTATTCGCCTACCTTGTCAACCATAAAGCTAGTGTCATTCCTCCAGCGGTTTCTTTAGCTTTAAGCCAGAGTTTCAGTTCCTCTCGAAGACGATTTTCGGTTTTTTGTAAAGTATTACTATATCGGATAAAGAATTTAAATTCAGCACTTTGGTCATTACTCCTCCTGGCAATTCAGTGGAAAAAAAAGTTGAAGATTAGGAACTCACAATCCTCTATCCACCGCTGCCATCCTCAATTCCTCCCCGCTATCCAGCATTCCAGGCCCACCCCCGCGGGCAAGAAGTATATCGTCCAAATCCAAGTACATCAGTCTTCTCCACAACTTAAACCTCAACCACATCGTCGGTGGCAAGAACGGGTATAGTGCTGAGGGCCACTTCCCGGAGTGTAAGCCCAGGACCGTAGAGCAGTGCAGGACCTCATTTGACGTGAGGTCCTTGACACTCCTCTTCTCCCGTGCCAACTCTGCAAGATTGCGACCCTTGGGCAAGTTCTGGAACGACGCTGCCCGGCGTTCCTCTAGCTTTGTTCTGTCGCCTTGGATTTGTCGCGGGATTCGGCAATTAATGGGTACGACGCCAGAAATGAATGGTAGCACGAACGGGGAGAATTCGCCAAAGACCATGAAGACTAGGCCGAAGATGGGGATTCGGCGGGAGTCGTGGCGGTTGCGCCTGTAGAATTACTATTAATGTTTGACTCCACCGGAGGGGGGAGTGATATGGGAGGGGTGAAACATACATAACCAATTGAAACTCCCTCCGAGTAATTTCCTCGGCCTCAACTAAGTCCGTAATGCTTCCTTTTTTGTCAATCCGGCTTTGAATTGGCCGTGTAGCGATAAAGTTCTTGTACACGTTTTTCAACCCGGTTTTGTAAAACCCTAGCTATTATCTCGCCACTCAATTAGTCGTTACCCACCTTAAATTTCTTGCATACGCAGGGGGAGGAAGGGGAGAAAGAGGGGACAAACATATGCCTTCCCCATCTTAATCCAATGCGGGAACATCGAGTCTCCCGGCCCCTTATGCGGCAGCTCCAGGGCCGCCGGCAACGTTGACAACGGAGCATTCACAAACTCCGGATCGGGGACCTTATGCTCCCCACCGCCGGTGCCACCACCATCGTGTGCCTTCGCCGGTGCAGCAGCGGCAGAGGTGGAGCTTGGTTGCACGCGTGAGAGGAGCACGAGTGAGCGGTAGGTGCTTCGCAATTGAGGGCGAGTGGCAATAGACATTGTTGAGGGGAGGTACTTGGCCGTGTAGGATACCATGAAAATTTTCAGTGATAATTATAGGACGGCGGATTGTGGTGGATTGCGGTGGATTGAATTTGGTTGGGTTGAGTTAGGCTTGTTTGTTCTTGGCTGGTTCTGGTGCTGAGGTAGGTATGGGGTATGATAAAGGTTGGTTAGGAGCTCTGGGTTGGCTGGCACCCCCGGAATTTTTTATTTTTCCGGATCAACCTTTGTGGGACTAACCACGCCGAACTTGGCGCTTTGTCATAGTTATCACTCGGTCTTTTCGACGCTCCGAGTTGGGGAGGGATTAGGCCTCCTGATTGACTTTCTCCCATTACAACGGTCAGTAAAGAAGCTGCTATATAGGTATAGCTTCTTTTACGCTCTCTAGGCAAGGAGATTTGAGTTCTAGCGAAAATGAATCTCTAAGAAAACGGTGCTTTTTGGTATTGTGAGGTGCCCGGTAGGGCGTTATGACGCGCAAGTAGTATCGTTGACTTAATCGAAGATGAAGAACGAATAACCTTCCTAGATATATAGCTAAATGCTTGCACCCTACGGCACGACATGCAATCGTTCCATTAGTCCTCTTTCTAGGTGAACATATGAGAGGTAGTGCTAGTACAATGCTCAAACTGTTGCAGGACAGAGCGACAGATGCAACTTTAGTATATTCAGGAACTAAATAATCATTCTAATCCTAAGGCACTAGCAGGAACTCAGGTGCTACTGTCATCCTTGGCTATGCTTCTCCGCTACATCACGTTCCTGCAGGAAGGAATTTGGAATACCCCGAGTAGAGGCCTGTGCATATACCTTGGAAGGAGCATCAAAGAACCAAAAAAGTAAGACAGCTACTAATCCAAGTAATTCCACCACCCCCCTGCTTGCCCCAATATTTTCCCCCTCACTTGAGTAATCGGTAAGTGGACCGAACTCAAGCTAGGAAGCAAAGAGGGCAGTGCAGGCACGGTTATTAGGAGATAGTCCTTGTGCTTATCACTGAAGAATGGGGGCCAACTAGGGTATCACTACTACCAGCACTTTGATAATGGCTAAATACCGAAATAATATGTATGGCGGTGATGAAGTGGAAACTGAGTTTATGCGATCAAATGGGTCCTGCGATACTTTTCATGTTGTTGAAGATGCTAGGAATAGTGGATTTGCGGAAGTAGCAGTTGGCCTTATCAACTAGTAAAGAAGTTAGTAACGGTATGCTCTTCAATTAAATATGGCTCATGTTTAGATACCTTTGCCTTTTTTAGTTTCTTGAGACTCTAGTCACTAATTTCTGAACTATTATTAAAATTGCCTCTTAGCTTCACTTCAGATTAGCACCCCAAGATATTCAAGTTCACTAGCTCTGTTGCCTCCATCTTCCATATCTACTAGTTAGTGCTGGCTACTGTGGTCGAAATGTTACAAGCACGGTATCACTTGAAAATGCTCTTCAAGCTACTATACCTTAACCACTTACTACTATCAAAAACCTCTCCAGACATATAGCCCCTGGTAAAGCAGACAGCCACTCCTTATGCTAGTATTTACTCCAAAATTCCTAGGCTCAAGTGTAGCTACTTCTCGTAACCTTGTTATATGCTACCAAGTACACTACTTTTTGTAAGGAAAGATAAGGATTAGAAGGCATGTACTGGAGTTGGGAAAGAAGTAGTATTATCCTTTCATCATTATTTAGGAAATGGTGGTAAGATTTCTAAACAGGTTTGCAAAAGGATTTCAAGATAGCATAATATATGGAAGAATTGCACAATAATTTCCAAATCCCCACGAGACTCCACTTTCTAAAAATGTTTGCTTTTCACCTTTTCATGATATTTAACTAATCTAAGTACCTTAATTAAGCATCATTAGAGCAGTTCTGTGATATTTTGCTTATGTAATAGTTAATCGCACAGTGAACGATACTCCCTGGCCCCCCATTTTCCGGAAGGGGCTGGAGGCGATTATGCTGGCTCATGCATTGAGAGCTTAAAAGGGTGTAACCCATCCTTTCCTAATGGGAGATAGGGAAGTTAGAAGATTGGAAAGAGAATTGCAGTATGCCCAGCTCGGTATGATACAATACAAGGAGATAGTTTGTGTATCTCTCTGATGGGAAATCGTACGCCGTAAGCTAGGACTAATGACCGCTTTCTAGCTGAATATAAAACCCTCTCTATCCCGTACTGGATTCTGGCCCTAGCTTCTAGCTCGGCTCGATCCACCCATCACATGCCTGTCATCTGAGCTTTCCCCTGCCCAAACCTTGCCTACCCAAAGTTGCTTCTCTACTAAGACCCCGATCCAGAGCTGGTAGCTCTGCGGGGCTCCACGAATAGGTGCATACGAGGGATGAAATGAGGTCAGAAGATACCATGCTGTGCACAGGGGGCTCACTTCTCACTTCTTATCAATCGTTCACTGTCCGAGGCATGTTTCCATACCAGTAATGAACATTATACCCTGTACTTATCACTAGATACCGTAGCTAAAATACAGCAAATGCATCATAAATGCATGATCAGGTTTTTTTTGAGACAGAACAGTCGGATTAAGGTCTGCCGTGAGCCAAGTGAATAGAGAACTTTCCCTGCCGTTAGGACAGGTGCTCTGGATAGGGTTTTTGTGGGACTGTAATCCTCTAATATCAGGGCAGATCGATAGTACAAGTGGGGCAATGTATAGTATATGCTTAGAACGGCTACTATAAATACCAATCCCCGTTATCAATTTCGAAAGCCTCCTCTAATGGGGATGAGATACCAGTATTCAAATCCTTTATATGAGGTGAAATGTGGCCCACCGCATAACAGTCCGTCTCTCGACATCACACTGAATCTCAACACTCTACATTACGCCGCTACATTCTAAACCACCCTTACAGTATATACAAGTATCGTCCCAGTACCATAGACAACCGTGAACTCCAATAAGAAGTATCAAATACTTTCAAAGCCTAACATCCCCTTTAACTCACCCTCCACCAAAACTCCTAAACAACTAGCTGCCATAACCCAACCCTCCTCTAAATTAAATAAACACACTCCCCAAAACACACCTACACCTCCATCACGCACACTCTCGTACTAGTATACCCCCCAATAAATAAATAAATAAGTAAATACCATACTCGAGTACACATTAAATCCTCATCACAGGTATATACGAGTAAACTCCAACCCGAAAAAAAGGAAAGAAAGAATAAGCATCATCAGCGCAATGACGTTATCAAGCCAAGACATCATCCTTTTCCCATAAATCCCTGTTGATCTTCGCATGCCAGATCAGAGCCGCACGCGACAGCACAGCCTTATCGGGAAGAGGGTCACGTTTGTGGATGAATAGGGCTAGGTTTTGTTCTGTCAGTGGCGCGGGTTGTTGGAAGGGAAAGAAGAAGAAAAAAAGAAAAATTCAATTGAAGAATCATTGGAGATGTGGAGATAGCGTTATTATGGTACCGGTGCTCGTAGTTGGGATACCGGTATGATATGATGCCGGTAACTACTGCTCGCAATGTTGAAGCGTTTTTAAAAAAGAACCGCTATTGCATCCCATCTAGATTTGGGAAAAAGTGCTAAATTTTGGCTGTATGCAATAGCAGTCTTTTTTAAAAACGCTTCAACATTGCGAGCAGCATAGAGTGTGAAAGTGTGGTATCATAACACTTGAGATAGACTATCAAGGACTATGATATCGGCAAAACGAGCAAAGGCAGAACAAAAAAAAGAAAAGCACCCCACCATCTTAATCTTGGCATTAACCCTTCATTCAGTCCATCCCACCAAACAATAGTTACCCACAACATCACCAACTTCATCAACTCAACCTGCCCACAGTACCATCCTCGCTCTACACAATGTCGGCCAGGTACTCCCTCCACATCCCCCACTTCCCTCCTCATCACGCCGGTAGCTAACCAAAAAAAAAAATCCCACCAGCACCGACCCACAAACAAACCCCCGCGGGATCCCGCTAGCCCCGTTCGTGGACGAAGTGGAGAAATACGTCGACTCGAGGGCGGACATAGAACCCAACCTAAAGAAGTTTCAAGACATGATCGCGTTCGTCACCCCCCCCCTCCTCGCTTTACCCCCGGGGGCGGGCAACTGGGCTAATAGAAACCTAGACAGTACCAATTCATGGAAGCGAATACCCAACGACGCTTGGTCGGATTGAGGGATAAAATCCCGGATATACAAAAGACGTTGGATACTGTTAATTTTTTGAAGGCGAGGAAGGTCAGTCCCTCACGGATGGAAGGAAAGAAGGAAGGAAGGAAGGAAGGAAGGAAGGAAGGGTGGTGGTGGGGGTGTCAATATAAATGAATTAATTAATTAATTAATGGACAAAACAGAGCTCGTCAAAGCCTTTCGAAGCGACCTTTGAACTCAACGATACTCTATATGCGAGAGCTAACATCCCGGCTACGGAGGAGGTGTATATTTGGTTGGGTGTATGCCCTCCTTCCCTCCCCCCAAACATAGCTAGCTGATTGGCCCACTCACCCACTCACTAGGCAAACGTAATGCTGTCTTACCCCATCGACGAGGCCGCAACGCTACTCAAGGGAAGACTCGAGGCTGCGAGGGAGAGTCTGGGCAATTGCGAGGAGGATATGGACTTTCTGCGGCAGCAGATTACCACGTTGGAGGTTAATACCGCCCGGTTGTACAACTATGAGGTTACGCTCAAAAGGAAGGAGCGGGAGGAGGCAGAGAGGGAAGAGAAGGGGAAGAAGGGTGGAAAGTGAGGCATTTACTTTTACTTTACTTTTTTTTTACTTTTCTTTTTTTTTCTCTTTTTTTTTGAAAACCGACAAAAAAGTAATGATAAGGTTGAAAGGTTGGTGCATGATATTGCCCTCGCATCTTGTACGAGGTATGATAATTAAAAGCGACATCTATGTATGCACGAAAGTAATCCCCATGCTGCCCTTGTTTGTTGTTCATCAAGAAGCCTCCTCACTGCATATGAATTTGGGGATTACTTTGCTTCTATCTCACCGGTATGATAATTGCTTTTTTTCTTTCTTCTCCCACCCCCCTCCCCTGCTCACAGCCAATCCCTGGCGGAGTCAGTCTCCTCCCCCTCGTCCACAACCTCCTCAACGATGACAGGCGCATACTCTCCCGTTTCATCCTCTTCATCCAGACCCGCCAATTCCAACTCGACCATATCCCCATCCTCAGTCTGCACAAGTCCCCTCCTGACCACATCCCTACGATCCAATACCCAGTCAAACTTCCTCCTAGTCAACGATTCGATATCCCGGAAAAGCCTCACTATCGAATCCTTGTCAGGGTCGACTTGTCGCTGTTCGCTGACCACCTCTTTAATCCCACTCCCGAACCGCCGGAGTAACTTTGCAAGCCAATTTTCGTCCCCGTCCCCACCGTCCACAAAGCCAGCCCAGAAGTCCCCATCGACGTAATCCAGCTGCACCAGTAGTGTCTCGAGTAACCCTTCAAAGAGCCTCCTCCGCTCGTGGAATACGCAGGTACGGGATGTTAGGCAGAGGCCGAGTATGCGGCGGTACTGCTCCATGGCGGAGTAGGAACCCAGTGTAACCGACATTATGAACGACAGCTGGAGTTCGCCCAGGAGTTCCCTTTCCGCCTCTTCTTGGTTCCCGGACCCCAGTTCGTGAAGAACGTTATTGAGCGCCCAACTCCTATCATTCGCCATTTCCGTCCGCTCCCGGCCGATTGTACCAGCGGGCCAGGTAACCTTCAAGTCCACCTTTGTCCACACCACATCTACCCCCCCTCCACCGGGCGGAAATCCCATGAGCGCCTCCTCCCCAACGTCGTAATCCATCCCCGAAACCGCCGCGGTCCCGCATACCCAGCCCTCCCCGAGACACCTTTCCAGCGTCCGCTCACGTACACTCCCACTCAACACCCTCCACTCCTCCTCCTCCTCCTCCTCCTCCTCCTCCTCCTCCTCCTCCTCCTCCTCCTCCTCCTCCCCTTCTTCTCCACCCCTCCTCGCCCGCCGCCTGTACGGCGTCAGGTTCTCCACGTACGCCCTTTCCTCCAATTTCACCGATGAGGGGGCATCCACGAGCGTTGCTGTATCGGCTGTGGGATCCCACGCCTTGCTTATCACTCGCCCTGGATGGGCGTAGAACCAGAACCCATTGCGTAGTGATGAGTCGGTGGTTGTGGAGTAGTAGAGTAGGTGCAGGCCCGGCGGGATCAGCTTTATGCCTTGGAAGGCGGGAGTTGAAGTAAAGCTCGTCAGGTCGATCCCTATGAAGGTGCCTGGCGGGATGGAGGTTAGGTGGAGGGACATTTGGTAGAGTTTGGTTAGTTTGAGTTGTGGGTGGGTGGGGGGGATTTGGTGGAGTTGGTGGGGTGGGGCCGGTGATTACAGCGGTGGTGGTGATGTACTGTATAGTACTTGTAGTACTAGATTTGTAGGGGTAGGGGTTTATCGATGGATAGATCTGCTGATTGATTGATGTGGCTACATGATGATTGCACACCGGGATTTGGGGTGCGTGGTGACAGGGAGCGCATTGGGAGCTAGGTGAACATAGCGTCATGTCAAACGGGTCCATCAGACATCATAATACCGGTATTAACACCGAGACAATCCCACCGATAATTTACGAGCGCACAATAGTTTCCTCCAGAACACCATGTCACATTAGATGAGCATTACATTGTCGTAAACACAAGTTAGCTAGATATTTGCTCCAATAATCCCACCACGCAGCACAAAGGTATATTCGATATGAACGGCACAAGAGCTAAGAGCAATCACACCGCTACTCGCAGCAACTAGCGTCCTGGGTACACTCCGTAACTCCATCTCCAAGCAAGCCATCTCGCAGCGCTCCCACCGACGCCATCATTAACCGTCCTCCCTCTCCCTCCACTACCCAGCTTCCAGCATTTCCCCCCCTCCCGCAATCTCATGTTATCCCCTATGCTAAGCTCCTACCCCGCTTTCTCAGCAAGCCCAATTTTTCCCAGCAGCAGAATACTTAACGAACGAACAGATGAACGCCGGTCTAAGAGACTCCTTCAGCCGAAACCTAAAAAAAAAAGCGAAAGTAAGAAGCGAAAGGAAAAATTACATCAAAAATAAAGCCCACTGCCACTGTAGTTTGACAAACAGAGCAAAGGAAAAAGAAAGAAAAAGGGTATTAGAAAATCGAGCCCACCAAACAGAGCAGCAGTGTAGAGAGCACGGAAGAGAAAAAAGTCAGCCCCCCTACACCATTAGGCATTAGTAACTTCCCAGTATGAAAGCCTTCGCAACCACGCTCGATACCAAAAGGCAACAGAGAACGGGCGAGAAAAACAAGTGAAAAAATCAAACCCGAGAAAGATATGTCGCCAAAGGTATCAAAAAATAGAGACCAATCGCTTCTGCAGAAACCGCAAGAAACAACATCGCCCCACAATACACATTACACCTCTCTTTGAAGGAAAAACAGAAGTGAAGATGAAACCCATTATTTATGCCCAGGTCGTAAACCCCACAATATTATCTGCCGATGCTGGTTGTCGTATATGTACGGTTGAATCATTAAATGCTGTCCAAAAAAGGGGAGTATGAAAAAAAAAAGAATAAATAAGATCAAACACCGTGCCATGATCGCCGTAATCATAAAGTACAAAGGAAAAAGAAAAAAAAGGAAAAAAAACAACCACTTGGCTATTAAACGAGATTGGCCACGATCCAGTGCTGATCACAATGCATACTCGTCACTGAACGCCCTCGCTTCAGGTAGACTATGCGATGGTCATAATGTCTCAAGCCAGATATGAGATCTTGCGCAGCGCATGACTGCAACTATCGACGATCATCGATAACGACATCAATACCCTCGGTATCTGAGTGGCCAGCGAGTGTCTCACTGCCAGATTCCCACACAGATAGCGTGTCCTCAACGGGGCTTCGGCATCCAGAAGAAACCGAAGATGAGGAACCAGTTGTCCACCCATCGTCCTCAGAATGGTAATCACCATTGAAATCAGACATACCGAAGGCGTAGTCGGGCGAGTAACCATTGCCGATTTCCAAAAAGTCGTAATCCCATCGGAATTCCTTGTCAGGTTGGAGCCTTGCGAGAAACTTGGTTTTTGCGACATAGAAGGTACAAGTGGCCACTAAAGAACAATTAATTTGGGCAAAAAAAGAGAATCCCAAGAACTTACGGAAACTGCCCGCGATGAGGTCCACAGCATAATGGTGTTGGAGGTAGAGAGTGGCCCACCAAATCCAGAGGATATAAGTGTAGAAAAACCATTTGCCACGAGGGAAAACATGTCCCATGAACAAAGCCTCGATGGTTGAATGGCCGGCGTGTAGGGATGGCATAGCACCAAAGACCAACGGAGCAGCAGTAAAGGTGGAGGTGTAAGTATTCCAGCCAAACAACTTATCAATACGAGCAAGTCCCGCGGGTGATCCTGGCATTGAGTAATTGGCAGGGGCCAACCCGTGAAGGATCTCATACCCTAGTTTCAAAGTTTAATACATGGAATCAAACAGGCCATCAAATATGAAGACCTACAAGGTGGAGAACACGGAAACATCAATTGGATGACGACACCAATGATGTTCATGTAACCAAAACTGCGGGCAAAAACAGGGAGAGTTCCGGGAGCCGCGAACACAAACATGACGATGGAGCAGACAAATGGCGCACCAAAGTGAATAACGCCATAGGGAAGCCATGCAAGGACATCCAAGAACGCATTGGTGTTTTTCGACAAGATGTTGCTAAGGTTGGCACCGTAAATGATGTTCTCAAGAGCGGGCAGCACACGAACCCAAATAGGAGGACGCCATTCGGCGGGGATAAACCTTCAAAAAACAGCGATGTTAGTGGCTGGCAATTGCAACGCGGATAAACGGATTTCCGCACACGTGACAGATTCAACGGGGAAGCCTCAAAAAAAAAGATCGAAAATGGGAAGAGGAAAACCAAAGGTCAAACCTGCCTGCATGCGTAAAACAAGACCAACCATCCAGCAATAGGTAGAAATGGCAGGAAGAATTGTCGCGTGATGGGCAAGATAAGAGACGTTATTAAAAGGGTGGAAATTAAAGTTTTGATGATTGCACCCGGCGTTTCTATTACAGACAAACAAAAGATTCCCAAGATGACGAGAAACAGGTATTGACCGTCCCAATAACTCCAACGATGAGCCCTGAGTGCACGAATGGTATCTGCAGGATCGTAGGATGTTTGCAACTTTGCAAGGTTGGAGGTTGGAGACTGTCCACTCCTCACCCGAGATCCAAACTTCCTTCGAACCCTGTGGAAGCCTGGAATCGAAGGCCAACCCAGAAGACTCTGCTTCTTGAAAGACGGATGAGTGTCCAGCATTCCTGGAAATAATTTTGATGCGGGCGACTTCATGTTACGAATTACCGTTATCTAAAAGAAACGTCTCGTCAGGTTGGGGTGGAGTGTTGTTTATGAGGCTTCCGCGACGGCTTGGAGGAAGGGGGGGGTTTCTGGCGGCAAGAGAAAGCGTCGAAAGCTGATTACACAGAAGACAACGCTCTGCCAGTAGATGAGGAGGTGAGGGAGATAGAAAGGAGGAGGGAGTGAAGAAAGATCAACGATCTTCCTTCGGAAGCGAGAATGGGAGTGTAAGGGCGCACGGGAAGGTGAGAGACGGGCGAATGCAAAGGGAAGAGAAAGAAGGAAGCGGAAGGTTGCGAGTACTAAGTACTCGGTAACCCTGCTGGGGTGGCCAAGGTATTATTGGCTGAGGCTGGGCAGCCCAGCAGTCCAACAAAAATGCGTCCACAATTTGGCCCAGCAACAGCTTACCGTTTCCGAGCCCCCCACCGGGCCACAAGCTATTACCCCGGCCCATCCAATCTCCCATGAACCCATCATCACCATTTTTTATGGTTAGTTAAATACTATGTAGGGATAGGCTTAATACTAGCCCGTCTGTGTAATTACCGTATATTCTACGACACTTTTTGATCTTTGATTATTTTTTCTCAGGGACCTCTGGACCAATTACCGCACCAGTCTAGCAGCGTAGGTATTGTTAAGTATTTTCAATTACTATACTATCAAACTTGATGCCCTTTAACCCGTTCACCATCAATTCAGTCATGCCAGGCATGAGCATGGAGAGCCAAAACCGTTGGCTCATGGGTGCAGCTCGGTGTCATGCAGCGCCTGCCTACCAAACCTTGGTTGTCTGCTTGCCCGTGCACTCCCTCACTCACACAGAATGCTGTTGCCGTGCAGCAAAAGCTCGTTAAATCCGCCATCTGATTGCATCGTGGAAATCGCTGCACCAAACCGTAATAGGCTCAGCAGAGTAAGTTAACAAAATTGCGAATATCAGTTAATGAGATCCAGCAAGCCCAGCTTACCCAAGCTATGCCCGGTCCGGAAAACATCACATCTTCTCGGCCTGTTTTGTCTCTGAGCGCGGAGATACGAGACCACCGCGAGACAATGGATTTAACGAGGGTTTACTGTACGAGTATTTTATTTTTTTCACACTCGAGTCACTTGCATACAACGGTCGGAAAATGAGGTCATAAAAATTCTGTGCTCGAGGAGCATTTAGCGGTTTGTACCATTTCCGAAGTCGGTCAACCCAAATTTCCATTCGCCAACAAAGCACAAGAGGGGGAAAGAGGAATACGGTACGGCAGAAAGAGAAGAAAAAGAAAGGAAAAAGGAAAAGAAAAAAGAAAAATCCTGCTCGTGGCTCGGCCACACGTTTTTTTTCTCGCTTTCGTCTTAGCTCCGCCCTCCGCAACCTGATATTGTACTCGTACCGTATTCAAATCCCTTTCAGAAGCGCCTGGCGCACAGGCAGGGGTCTCTCCGGCAAGATGAAATGGGGAGACTTGATTTGTTTGGGGAAGCAATCATACTCCCTGGCAACCGGATATTCATCACCCCGAACCCCCGCCGATTTATCATCATCCGTTTTCTCGCCGGCCTCCATCTTCGTGAGTTGCAGTTCCAATAACGACTCATTAGCACAGCAAACCATGGAAACTCCTCAAATTCAAGACAAAAGGAAAAAGGAAAAAAGACATGACAAACGATACCTTGAGTTAGTGGGGTAATCATGCATGAGTGTAGAACTGTCTGTACTGTACCCATCATGATCGTATCTACCTTACCCACTTTTTCAGTTACCTCCGTACATTTGATTGTTCTTGGTACCGTATTTCAAAGCTCACTGAGGGTGACCGGATAGCCCGGATTCCGTACCGGTACATCAACTTTGTACCCGTAATTTTCTGACGTTTGTAAGCACGACTGCTATTGCATAACACCAAAATCTTGAGGCTCCGGGCAATTTTTTGCCCATACGCAATAGCAGTCGTGTTTACAAACGTCAGAAAATTACGAGTATCCTTTGTTCAGGGAGCCTAGCTATTTTGCAGGTAATAGGGAGCTCGTATAAGCCCGAGTGCAAACATGACCACTACAACCACCGGGCATTTAAAAGGCGATCCGAAATTGCGCAGGTCACCAAATTCAACAAAAAAACTGAAGCATCGGATGTCACTGCATGTTTTTTCCTTATCCTCCCCCTTTTAAAAAGACTATCTATCAAAAGGCTAGGGATGCTGTACTAATAGAGCAGATTCTGCATTTGCCAGTCACTTGTTGATGCGAGGTTTCACTCATAGCCGGGTCTAACTACTAGATAAAAAAATGGGCCGTTTTAACTTTGGACATCCATAAGAGCGACGTTCTCACCCAATAGGGTCACCGCTTCCGGGATGAGGCATGGCACCAACTCGTAAAAGCGTTGTTCCATCGATAAAGACAGGTCCAGCAGCTAACCATCACACGCGTTATCGGTACAGCAAGTGAAACTGTGGCACTACACTTCCACGACAACATACTTAGGCTGTATTTGGAAACACACGCCAAACAGCTCCCTCTCTCTAAGCCTCACGACGCGCGGAGCAAAACGATTGAGAAATGCCCTGGAAACACGGAGGATTCGTATGCTCGAGCAGTGCAAGGCTAAATAGGGTCCTTCAACATACTGGCACTTCAATTTTAATCCAGTTTTAATAGCGGACACGGCTGGATATGCTGACTTACCGGAACCCGGTGCCAAGCAAGCGCCACCATGGTGCGGTAGGGCATTCGAACGCAAAATCATGACCGTGGTCCTTGCCGCAATAAACACCCTATCATGAAACGGAGCCCGGTTGCTGACATATTCTCGTACAACCACAACTATCTCCAGCACTAGTACAGTATAAATGCAATTCTAATCCAGTCTGCCTTGGTCGTGATGGGCAATTCTCCTTTCATCATCGTAAACCCTGAGGCCCAGAGCCAGTTGGCCAAAGTAAGTCAGTAGTCGAAGAGGGTTCCTACAGTTACAGTAACTCTCTCTTACTCCAACACCCGGTACTCGGGTACTCAGCATCAGCATGCCAATATCGATGCTAAGCGCCAGCGTGCCTTCTTAAATGAAACGGTGCTTAAGTTCGACGGCTATTTTGAAGACCCCACTAGCGAACGAGAGGTTAGGCGTACTGCTTGGAGTTTTGCGATGCCATTGTTAGAAGTTAGGCTATCCCAATCTACATCAATACCACAACGGTAGGCTGAACCGCTTCAGAGCAACTCAACACACGGAAAGAACTCGTTGTACACAAGTACAAGTGCCAGGGATAAAGTTTCCGAACATCCACCGTCTCTCTTACACCTCCAGTGAAAGAAATAACAACAATAGTGACACGTCACATTTCGAGTTTTGACCAATACGATCCTTGGATTTTATCTCACGATATTCCCAAGTCTTTATTTTCCTTCACGAAGGTTAATATTCTTTCATCAGATTAAAGAGGAAAATCCATCTCTTTCATCTATCTTTTTATCTTCTTTTGCTTTATTTCATCAAGGTCTTTCGGAATCATATCGTCAGTGATGGTTAATGCTAAGAAGACTTCGTTTACGGCAACCCAGGTTGCTAACAACGGCATGGCGATGGGTGCTGCTTTTATGCGCTTCCTAGAGTTGGAAAAGGAGGTTTCGAGACTCCGACATCATGTATCGGTCTTATCGAAAGGTTGAACGGGAAAGGAGAGCCTGAGGAGAAAAGAGTTGTGGAGAAAGAGGAGGTGGCGGAGGTAGTGGCTGAGGCTGAGGCTGAGGCTGAGGAAGAGGTTGAGGCGGAGGTTACGGCTGTTGGGACGCCACCCATTGCAAGTGGCGTTTACAAAGTTGTGGCTGGGGAAGAGGGTGTGGCGGATGAGATTGTGGCTAGGGTGGAGTCAATGAGTGTGGGTTCGGAGGCGGATGAGGATGAGATTGTCAGCGGCAAGATAGTTGTTAGATTGCCGGGCGATAGAAAGAGGAGGATAGCGGAAGCAGGTGGGGAGGAAAGAGTTGGGGTTGGGGAAGGAGCTTTGGTTAGGGCGATTCCGGTCGGCCCTAGACCAGGTGTACGGGTTGAGGGGATGGGAGGGGGGGTGCCTAGGGGGCCCTCCGGTATGTTTCAGGGTAGAGGAAGAGGAGGAACGAGTACAGGGTTCGGTTTTGGGATGGAGGGTTACGGGTATAGGGGTGGAGGACGGGGTAGAGGAGGGTACTATAATTAGTACCGGTACATTCTTTAAGCCTTTCGGGGTTGGGATGTCTGATACATTGTGTTATGAGGTATCCCATACCCGGAAGAGGGGTTTGGTTTTGGGTGAGTTTGGGTTTGGAGGGATGAGATTTGGGATAGGTGTACGGGGTAGAAAGCCGATGAAGATTTTATCCGAAGGGAGATCGACGACCCATCAAAAGGACGCTCGGGGCTTAACCAGGCTGACACATTACCGTTCCGAAGGAGGAAACCCAGACAAGAATTAACTATCCCGGCTGGGGTTATTTCCGCTTGACTTTGGGGGTGGTTTCGAGTATTGTTTTAAAGTTCTTTTGTTTATTTTATGTTCAATTTAGGATTTGAGGACTGGACCGGGTGATGCTTCTCGGAGACGGGCAGGTTAGAGGAGTACGGGGTTTCCTTAGGGCTAGGTTCCTGCTATTGGCTTTAGGGGGACATACTGGTTTAGTATGTTTCTAATCGTGGAACTTTGGGTTGTTGGTTTATTGCGACGTGGATCACCGAGGCTTGGAGAGTTAGGGCAGACAGCTTGGGAAGCTACAGAAAGCCCGCAGTGTTCTAGATAGCTCGTAGTTATAGTAGCTAATAAGAATCGAAAAGTTTTTTAAAAAAGAAAAATAGAAAAAAAAAAAGAGTTTCCGAACATGGCCTGTTTCGTACGGGGATGTGGTTGGCTGGCCGATGGTGCTCGATCCGGCGATTCCTGGCTGTAAAGCCTGTAAGGAAGGTGGATAGGTGGCTTCAAGTGAAGGTTGCACTTGATGCTAACAGGAGGCGAGTTGAGAAGGTGTTCACTATGGTTGAAGCAGCGTTCACAGGGGATGAAGGGATAGAGGTGGAATCAACCACGGCGGAGGAGGGGGAGAGGATTGTGGAGTTGGGGAAGGGTAAGGGGAAGGGGAAGGGTAAGGGTAAGGGGAAGGAGGCAGAGAGGCCAAGGAAGGAGGAGAAAGAGGAAAAGGTGAATTTTTGTTATGTTACGAAGGGTAGTAGGTCGTGGTTTGGGGAATCGAGTATGAGGAAAGAATCGAAGACGGACTTGGATTGGGCAGTCTCACAAATGGTGACTAAGCAAGGCAGATTTCCTCCTGACTAATAGTTATTAGTCATCGGTTTGTTATGTTTCATACTATGAGATCAGTTGACTCATAGGGTTTCACATAACGACGCAATAGCATGTTATTGGTTTATTGTTGGTTGGTTAGTGAGATGACTCACGATTGTGGTCATGTGGTTTATGTATTTCGCACATGACTCATAATTATGAGTCATGAGTTTCGCGCATGTGACCCCTTTAGGACACATGACTTGTTTTATGGGTTTTGATTGGTTGTGAGATAGGGCGCAGTTGACTCGTATGAGTTAGTTGATGAATTTCACACTATGACTTATTGTGAGTCATGAGTCACGTGACATGAGAGCATGAGTCACGCAGGGTTAGGGTTGAGGGAAGAACCCCTATATAAGAGCACCCTCGGGGCTTGGGATTTGGGTCACGAACCATTTCCTCTACACACCCTGCGATTGAAATCTTAACACTATCAGATTTCATCATCAACATCCACCATCCCCGCACTCTCAGTGAGCTGCACCCGCACTCTCTGTGAGCTGCACCCCCCCCCTCCCGCCTCACTTCTCTTATCATGTCCTTGGGCCCTGGTGTCCGTGTTTCTAGGGGTCGTTTGGCTCTAGTCCCCCCTCTCTCCGCTGGCACTTCGCTGCCTCGCTTAGCGCTCGCACGGTCGGCAACACACTCTCGACCATGTTACAGACGGCTGGGACTACAGTTCGCAGTAGGAGAAAACTTTTCAACAGGCTACGGTCGATTTCTCCGTTCTCTTCACCTCCGCTAGAGGCTGCCTAGTCAGACACGCACCGACATCAGCAAAATGTCAAAACCACTCTTGGTCCACCAAGGGGGGTTATGGTCCCCCTGGTCCTCCTGGTCCACCCACATCCACCCTGATCCACATTTTCGGTAAATTTTCAAAAAGTGTGGATCAGAGCGAATCAGAGTGGACCAGGTGGACCACAGGGACCGCGACCCCCCTTGGTGGACCAGGAGCGTTCAGGTTTCGGTAGTCGACGCATAGCTGTAACTTTCCATCTGGTTTTGGGACGAATAGAATTGCTACTCCAGTGGGTGATTGACTGTGGACAATCTTTCCTTGTTTCAGCATTTCTTTTAGATAGTTGTCTAGTGTATCTAGCTGATATGCCGACATCGGGTAGATTGGTCCCCAGGGGGGTTCGGCTCCTGGTTTAAGGTCTATTGCATGATCGAATGTTCTTCTTTCCGCTGATTTTTCTGCAGTTGCTGTGAGAAATAATTTGTGATAGTCCTCATAGTATTGTGGTATTTTATCCAGCAATACTTGGTTTAGGTCCTCTTGTCGATATATCCTTCCCACGTACTGTGCCTCCTCGTCAAAGGTCACTGTCTCGTCCCACTCAAACATTCCACCTATTCCTTCATCTTCGACGTGGCCCATACAGCATTGTTCAGTGAATGTCCATTTTTGGGGGTCGTCGATGTTAACTATAGGGTGTTCCTTGTGCCACCATCCGAATGGGATGATGAGGTCGTATTTTCCTACCGTGGCTACCTCGCAAGATAAGCTCGTGCGGTGGCCATTATTTCCTATTTCGAGAAGGATAGGATGTGTGAAGTGTATTCATCAGCAAAAATAATACTCTGCGCCAGGGGCGCCCCATGCGTCTGGCGCACCTAGCGCACATAACGTCAATCGCGAATCAGGACGCAACGTCGATCTGACGTTGGGTCCTGATTTTGCGTCGCCTGACGTGCCACGCCCTGACGCTATCCTGACACGGACCCTACGTTCTCTGCGCCCTGACTGCGCCTGGTCCTCTGCTCTGGCGTCCTGAACACCTCTGATTCTCGGTTGC
>Ga0307507_10003570_pt1 | contig 29732 bp, 5 predicted proteins | sample 7_EM_MG_FD_207223 | JGI IMG/M metagenome (GOLD analysis project Ga0307507, IMG submission 207223) | Populus trichocarpa ectomycorrhiza microbial communities from riparian zone in the Pacific Northwest, United States - 7_EM | ecosystem: Host-associated > Plants > Roots > Unclassified | place... | reverse complement strand
TGCAGAGCCTTATGCAGAGCCTCCAAGTAATAAAACTATATAAGATTGTATAAGATTATATTAGATAATATATAATAGTTAAATATATAGCATATAACTTTACCTTAATTGCATGTCAAGAAATATAGTTACCTTTTAAAGTTGCTAAGTAGGTTAACTGCGTGTTAAGGAATATATAGTTAGCTTTTAAAGTTGTTAAGTAGGTTAACTACATGTTATTTAACTTTTAAAGTTACTAAGTAACGTAGGTGATAGGGTTATGACGGTCGGCATAGTTATAACGGTGGGGCCCCACCGCCTGCCTAATTAGGCTTACTGTATTCCCAATTAAGTATAACGTACGTAATAGGGTTATAACGGTTTGGAACATTAAAATTCTACCAGATGCCTAATTACAGGTGAAATACTAGTAAAAAGTATTGTATAGTATTACAATATTACTAAGCAGTATGAAGCCTTTTATTTATATAAAAGAGGCTCTATATTAATATTTTATGGTGTTTTAGGTGCTGATTACTCCTTAATTAACTTAACGTTGTCTATTTCAGAATCGTCCTTATCTAACACCTTATCGCCGCTTAATCCATCTAGCCCTTCCTCCTCATCCTCTTCCTGTGTAGACTGTGTAGCCTGTTAAAAATCCTTCTTTAAGGCCCTTACAGTGTCCCGTAGAGCCCTAGAGTGAGCTGCAGTCTCTATAGCTGTAGTAGAGGAGTCCTCCTACTGCTTCTGTAGCGTCGCTAGGGCCCCTGTTGTTGATTGTGCCTCCTCTGCTGCTTTAGCAGCTGCTATATAAGCTTCCGGTGTCTTCTTCTTGATAGCAGCCTTGTTTACAATTATTAACACCTTCTGCGCCTTCTTTAAGCTCCTCTCTGCGTCTCTAAGGCTCCTTTTGTGTTGATCTGCAACTCCTTTGGCTACCTTTGTAATGGCACAAGCCTCCTTCCTTTCTTGGACTTACGCCTGCGCAACTATAGCTGCATTGCTTTTATTTTTTCTAAGGCGCTTCCTAGTATCTTTTGCCTACTGCTTAGTCTCTGCTATTGCTGCCTTAGCAGCGATAAGTGCTCTAGCTGATTCAGTAGTAAGAACTGATTTAGTAGAAAGCACTACCCGCCTATTCTTCTTCTTAGCTCTTCTTTCTGCAGCGCTATTACGAAGCTTAGTATTTTCTTATTATAGTATTTCCATGCCTTCCTCTAATAAATCTATGTGGCTTATAAGCTTTATAACAACTACGTTAACTGCTTCGGGTAAGGTATCTAGGTGACGAATTATATAGCCGTACCGAGCTCAATTAAAGTAACTTTTGGGAGTCTTTAGATGCAGAGGTAAGGATAAAATCATTAATTCGTTTTAAAGGGGTGTAGTTAGCCGTGTAGATAAAGGTCCTTTTATAAGGCGCTAAAGGACTTAATTAGGGTTAAAAGGAAGAAGCCCTGCCGCCTTAAAGGCGCTATTAATCAATTCTGGGGTGTATATATAGGGTCGAATCTCACCCAGAATTCTTAGAAAGTAGTCCCTATTAATACCCGTAATACCGCGAGCTGTATATTCATTGACTTTAGCTAAATAAAGGCGCTTAAGTACCGAAAAGATAATAAGATCTAGAGGCTGTAGGAAGTAGGTTAAGTAAGGTAGAAGACAAATAGGTATAATCTTATAGTTCCAGCAGAACTCCACAAAGTCAATATTAGTGTGAGAAGTGTGTCCGTCTATAATAAGCAATTGATATCCATGGTGTTTAATATCTAGACTATTAATTTTAGAGGCCTCCCATGCCTCTATTCGTTGGGTGTGTTGTTTAAAATATTTAAGCCACTTAAGGCCCATTTCCTTATTTGACTAGCCATTCTCTATTATCCTAATTAAATAGTCTCCTATAGCTTCCTCTGTAGTTTCCCATAGAGAATCTATATGCTGCCGTCCTTTAAAAATAACAAACGGTGGAATTGTTTGCCTATATATACTAATTGCGTCCACCTGGGTAACCTATTCTCTATTGCCGTTAACTGTCTTAAAATTAATGATTCTTCCTCTTAAAATAACTACCTTAGCACTAAAAGCTAAACCTATTGTAAAGCCCGTCTTGTCTATATTCCATATGTCAAATTCGTTGATATTATATATAGTGACGACGTCGTGGTAGTTAGAAAAGAACCTCTTAATATGGCTAGGGTTGTTGTTAGCAAAAGCTCGTTCTTAATTAATTAAACGTATATAGTAGCAACGAAGCTCTTCCTGCCGTTTTAGGAAATTGTACACCCACTTCTTGCCTAAAGGTTCGATTTGAAGGTATTAAGAAAGGTTAGTATACTCCCGTTTAAGCACTATTATCGCAATCGTTTGAAGAGTGTGCTGGCGACATAGAAACCCGGCGTTGGCAAGATATATATAGTGCTTAGTAATTATATATTCGCTAGGAACAGTAATGCAATTCTAGTTAGTATGGGCGATTTTATAAGGCTGTTGTTTTCTATTAAGGTGATGTTAAAATGTCTGCGGATCTACCCCATAGGCTTTTGCGCAGGCTTCCCGGCTGTCGTAGAGGCCAGAATGCTAGGCAGTAGTAGTAATTTATATAGTCTCGTCGTGATCAGAGTGTAGAGGCCAGCGAGGCATTATAGTGTTGATAAGAATATTTTTAATCACGATGTAAGCATTCAATAGTTCCTCTATTTTAATTTTCCTGTTTTGATTTTAGAATTGGCAATATACTTAATTAGGCAGGCGGTAGGCCTATTTAGGCAGGCGGTGGGGCCCTACTGTTATAACTATGCCGACCGTCATAACCCTATTACCTACGTTAGGTTAATTGCGTGTTAAAAAATATATAGTTAGCTTTTAAAGTTGTCAAGTTAGTTAATTGTATGTTAAGTTAGTTAAATTGCGTATTAAGTTAGTTAATTGTATATTAAGTTAGTTAAATTATATATTAAGTTAGTTAATTACGTATTAAGTTAGTTAAATTACGTGTTAAGTTAGTTAATTGCATGTTAAGTTAGTTAAATTATATGTTAAGTTAGTTAATTGCGTGTTAAGTTAGTTAATTTCGTGTTAAGTTGGTCAAATTGCATATTAATTACGCGAAACGCGAAAATCAAAGTCTACTTAAATCTCATCCTGCGAATATTTTCCCGATGCTATAACTTACTAGCCACTAACCGGCATTAGATAGGCTAATGCTCTATAAATAGATAAGGGCCAGGCTCCCTATCTGCGCGATACCTATACTATAGTGTATTTGTTAGATAATCTGTATTCTCTAAGGCGTGGGACACGTGCACAAGTCATATATATAAGGCACGTGCATTGTAAATCTCCTCAAAGCCCCAGGGGCCCTAGGTTAATCATTAGATATTAATTAACGATTAAATCAAGATCATCAATCAATCAACCCATTTTATCAATAAGTAGCTCTATCTGAATTATCTAACAGTATTACTCTTTCTATTATTATTAATGTCGTAGTTATTCTATACTAGTAAGTAATTAAAGATAATAAAAAGAGGTTTAGAATAGATTTTACCAAAGCCTTATTTATCTTTAATAACCCTACTATAAATTTTTTTATATTATATAAAGCCTAAAGTAATAAGCAAGACCTTATAAAGATAAAATATGTATTTAAACTAAGTAAGCAAAGACGATTCTGGAATGTAATTTTTATCTATATTTAATTAGTGCGCATTAATAACCAATTTTCTTTTATTTAATTTTCTGTTTTAATATTTTTTATATTTACTATTTTAAATAGTGTAACTAGTAACTAGGTTAACAACCTAAAAGTATAACCAATCTTTACCTTCTTCTACTATAGCGGCAAGGTTTATGCATTTCTTTTAAAGTAGTAGGCGTATTAAATATATTATCCTTTAATTTAGTGGCGTTATTATCCTTCTCTTTCTTATTGTCTTTCTTTAGAATAGTATTAAACTTAGTATTACGGGCTCTATCTCTAAGTAAAGGGATAGTAGTACTTTTACGCACTAAGCGCTCTGAAAAAGCTTCCAATAAAGTAGTATTTTTATTAAACCTTATAGCTGCTGTTTCTTTATTAATAAATGGCTTAGCACTAAGTTTGCCTAGCTAACCATGCCACACTATATCGCTAGCGTTGTTGTTATTACTAGTAAAGTAATTAGTACCATTAGCTAAAGGATTTAAAACTACTTAGCACTTTTCTTGCTTAAGGTATAGGGCTAGTATAACTTTAAAAATAATAGGGTGCTCCTTTTTATTATACGCCGCCATTAAGAACTAGGAAATTTGGGGCTATATACTTGCCGCTAAATACAAACCTATCATTTCTGTAACGGGCTCGTACAATTGCTTCTAAACCGAAGCCTGTAGATTGCTACTATACAAGAATACTAAGCTAAGGAGGAGAAGGAGAAGAAGACTATCGGAGACTAATAAGATATAAGGGGTCGCTAAGGCGCTAGTGGCAAGCGAGCCAATGGCGATTTTCTATACCGGGCATAGAAAATTCTAATTAGTTAGCTCTATAAGTAGTACTAGCAGATTACCCAGAAATGCGGCAAATTGCCCTAGAAACGGCAATATAGCAGGTAACGCGCTCTAGCACTGTCACATCACCCCCCCCTCCTAAAAAAGCCTGCCCTTAGGCTTTATCTAAGTTCTTTATTGTTATTTAGATTATTATAGTTATCTAACCCCTCTTCCTAGCATTTAATCCAGCTGTCTAATTTGCGTAGTAGTCTAGGGAGGTCTAGGTAGGCTAGGTGGAAATCTTATAACTTATAAGGAGAGTACTTAAAATTGGATACGGGGTACTATTCTAGATCTTCGTTATAACCTACCTAGCTCGCACGGTATTTTAAGGTACTACGGTCCTTCTTAACTGCTAAGACCTCTTTAACTTCCTATTCTTTATCCTCTGCAATCTAAATCGGCGGTGGGGGGTCGTTATACTATTTAGGTAATACGTCGTCCGCGGCCTTCCGCAGCCGGTCTAGAGAGAAGATAGGGTGGATCTTTATTAACTCTAGTAGCTTAACCTTAAAAAAGTGACCTACCTTCTTAGGGATCTTATAGGGGCTAGCTATTTAGTGGTCTAGCTTACGGCTCGGCCTCTAGGTCTTCTAGTTCTTCGTTAATACCCATACCTTATCTCCTATATGGAAGTCTACCTCGCGACGATATTGGTTTACGTCGGCCTCTTTTTTCTCTTATGCTTTTTTTATAATTGCTTAGGCAATCTCCTAGGCTCTATGCATTCTCTTAGTAAATATCTGGGCCTCTTTATAGCTAAGGCGTTCGCAGGCCGTTATAGGTCCTATAGGTCTATCCTAATCAAAGAATTTTGCCTACTAGGGCAGTATATAATTGTAAAGAAGAATTGGGAGAGTATTTTAGCCTACCTAGCCTATTAACCGGTAAGCTGCTTTATTGTTATAAAATACTTAAGAGCTTTATAATTAGTATAGACTTTAATTTAAAAGTCTATACTTCTAAGCTCTGCGCGCCACTAGGATAATAATTATATAATAGCCAGTATTTCCTTATTATGTACCTTGTAGTTACACTCAGCTAGGGCTATTATCTTTAAGAAAAATATAATAGGGTACTACTTGCCATCTAGGTATAACTATAAGAGAACCCCCACTACTACTTTATTAGAGGCGTCCGTTTCTAACATTAATTTAAGGTCTAGGTTATAGTAATGGAGAACTAGGGAGAAGGTAAATCGGTCCTTTAACTCCTTAAAAGCTTCTATATAATTATCGTTAAGAATAAAAGGCGTGTCACTCTTAGTTGGTTATATAAGAGGCTTAGCCATAACCCTATAGTTATGGATAAACTAATAGTAGAAGTTATAGAAGCTAAGAAAAAACTAGATGCCTTTTACTATATAAGGGGGGTTCTAATTATATATCGCCTTAACCTTCTTAGGGTCAACTTTAATTCCCTTTATACTAATAATAAACTTAAGGTAGTTTGTTTGTTTTACTCCAAATTTATATTTCTTAATATTAACTTATAGGCCTGTATTCCGCAGCCTCTCTAGGACCTTTTTAACGTAAACTTAGTACTTAAGTTTATTGTCTAAGTATATAAGAATGTCGTCTAGGTATACCGTGCAGAATTTATTAAGGTAGTTAAAAAGAACATTATTTATATACCATTAGTACATAGCTGGCCCATTCGTTAATCCAAAAAGAAGGACTTTATATTTATAAGAACCATAGCGGGTATAAAATGTTATTAGATCCTCTAATACAGGGTCTATTCTAATTTAGTAGAAAGCTTAGCAGATATTAAGCTTTATAAAGATTTTGGCTTAGCTTAGATATATAAGGGTCTTGTTAATTAGGGGGAGAGGGTAATTATCTTTTAAGTAATAGCGTTTAGTTTCTAATAGTCGATGCAGAAGCGGAGGTCTTTATTAGATTTCTTTATAAATAGAATAGAGGAAGCAAAAGGAGCCTAACTTAGTTTAATAAACCCTTTATAGAGGTTGTTAATTAAGTACTATTTTATAGCTTTTAGTTCTTCTATAGTTTGCTAGTAAAGGGGGCTATAGCCTAGAAAGTTATCGGCCTCTAGCTAAATCTTATAATTATAGGTTTGGTGGGGGGGCTAGTATATCTAAAGCTGCTTTTAAGAACGCGTCTCTATAATTTAAGAGGTAAGTAGGGAGAATGCGCTTAACTAGTTCTTTATTAGTTTCCTCTACTAGCCCTTTTTCCTTCTTATTAATAATCCAGTTAATTTTGTATAAGCTAGTTATAAAGACTTCATTATCCTTCTAATATATATTAAAGTAAAAACCTATAGCACTAATTACCGTAATATCTACTATAGGGATGTCGTGTGGTAGTAGGGGTGTCCGTAGCCTTAGGGGCTTTTAGTATATTAGCGTTATCCTTACTTCTTTTAGCTCTTGCTGCATCTTCTAAAGGTTATCTTTTATATCCTATTAGTACGTCCTCTTCTATATTAGCCAGATCTCCGTAATTTAGAAGTTGTTTATATTACTATCCATTCTACTTCTATAAGTAGAGTCCTTCTTAACTACAGTACTTTAGGGGAGTATTATTATTAGTATAGAATTCCTACCGGCCTTATAGTGGGCATCTTCTTAGGTAAAGGCTAGGTCGCGGTCTCTAATATCTTATTAATAAATAGGGTTAGCCTTTGCGGCTAATATCCTATGGTTAGTCCGAATTTCTCTAATAAAGGAGGGTAATTTTGGTCTATTCTCTAGCTAAATAAACTGTCTTTATTATACGTTTAACTAAATATTAAAGTAGGACATCCATTTTCGGCTAAGGATTATATTGTAGGACCTTAGGTCTAGGATATAAAAGGGGATATCAAACTGGCGTTGTCTATTAATAGCAATATATAGCTTTAAGATATAGGTAACCGGCTTACCGGCTTAGCCGTTATAGCCTTTTACTTAAATAGGCTTCTTTAATTGGGTAGCATTTACATTTAAAAACTTAGCAATGTTATTTATATAAGTAGTATTTATAAAGGCAAAGCTATTAACTCCATATCCATTTTAAGATACTATATATGGAACTGTAAAGTGTTTTCCACCTATTAGCTAACTTAGATTAATCTCTTTAAGATTAATAGGATACCCTAGAGGGGAGTTTTTCCCTAAGGTTTTTATTTTTCTAACTTATTGGACGTTTCTTCTTCTATTATCTTCTTAATATTACCTATATCCTTTACCTCTAGGTAAAATATAGCAAAGTAATTATCCTTTCCGTAATTAAAGCATATAACCATAGTAGGGTTAATTAGGATATTACAACAAGTATTAACTAAAGGCGTGGTACGTAATAAGTTAGGCGAGGCTTAAGGGTAAGTAGTTATCTTATAACCGCTTTTGGTATAAGGGCGGTTGTGGTTTATCTTCTAACGCTAGCTCCTATTAGTATAGCAGGTAGGTTTTAGTCGCTACGGGACCTCTTTAGTTAATTAAAACGAGCATTAATTTGTTTTAGTTCTAGATCTAATAACAAATATTAGGCTATAAGTCTTTAGTAGGTTAGTAGGTTATCTAAGGCTACCGCAATCTTCTCTTATAGTTGGACTGTTAACTTATTATATAGGTCTAAACGGTAGTTCTTAGGGGGAACCTAGCCTTCGCCTACTAGATGTAAAAACTAGGTCTAAAACTTAGCAAAGAATTAGTTTAGTTTTATTATTAGGCAGTTATAGTCGTAATAAGCATCCCGTACTTTATTTAGATTAATATAAATAGTAGCTAGATACTATATTATCTTATTAACAAATATAAACCGAATAGGTAACTCGTCCTTAAACTTAGCCTAAAGGTATTATTAGGCGTCCCTAATAGTTCAACCAAAGCGGTAGAGTATTTTAGCTTCTTTAAAGGGGAAATAGTTATAGTTAATATAAAGCTTTCCTTATACCTAGATTCACTATGTAAGGGCGCAAAGAGGCTTTAAGGAAGATTTGAAGGAATAATATAAATTCTATCTAAATCTAAGGGTATATAGCTCTTGCAGAGAACAAGACATTGCGTAAAGAAGAGAAGGGAATATAGGAAACTTATAACTAAATATTCAAGGTCTTGGCAGCAGACGCGTGGGCACAAGCCCACGCGGATTTTAATAGGTTTCGACCAAATTCCATTACATTAGTAGAACTTAGTGGAATTTAATCAAGTCAGCAGAATTTAGCAGAATTTAATTAACTTGGCAGAACTTGGCAGAATTTAATTAAAGCGTTGGAATTTATCTATTAAGTATTTCACCAAGACATTCCTACTGTAACTAGGCTAGTCCCGTTATAGTACCCCCCCCCCTTTAGCCAAAGGTCTAAAACAATTTATAACTTATCGCCTTATAAGCGTCGTAATATAGTTTAAGTTCTTTTTAATTTCAAGTTTCTTGCTATTATATTTCGTGTCTTCGTATTAGGTAGCAGTTGTTTGCCTTTATATCGTGTCCATCTAGCCAGAGCAGGCCGCGAAGGATGGTCCTTATAGAATTCTTTTACTAAGGAAGGCGCGTTAGCCTTAATCTAATTATAGGTTTCTTAGGTTTGTGTTTTATATCCTTCCCACTTAATAAGAAGTTTAAATTGTTTAAATTATATTTTCTATTGCATATTATTAATTGAGTTAATAAAGTAAGAACTGTTGCCGTTGTTAACAATTATAGGAGATGGCAGCGGCACTTTACAAGTTATAGAATTATCTTTTAAAGGTTACAATAAGCTTATATAAAATATTAGGTATATTTTCATCTTAGTTAGTAGTTTAAGCTTATAGACGTATAGGCTCAGTTTCTTCTTAATTTAGTATAGGCCCACGAACTTCCAATTAAGTTTCTTTAAGGGCCGTTAAGTCTTTAGGTTTCGTGTATTTAGGTAGGCTATATTACCTTCCTTAAAGTCCTATACGGGAGCTCGTTCTTTATTCGCATGCCATTCCTATAATATTTAAGCGTATATTAATTCACTTCGTAATAGTTCTATTAACTGCTTTATTTAATTAGCGAAGTTATGCGCGTTAATTAACTAGATCCGTTTAATCGTGGGTCCTGTTATATTAATTTTAGGTTATAGTTTAAATCCAAGTTAAGGGTCTTATCTGTAAGTTGTATAGAATGGCATCACGCCTATTAATATATTTATTATGTTATTCGCAGTAAACTTAGCTAAAGATAGCTATTTTTCCCAGTCGTCTTATAGGTAGGAGCAGTATATTTATAAGTATTGTTCTATAATCGCATTTGCAATTTTAGTTTAACCATCTATCTCTGGATAAAATGCAGTTAAGAGTTATATTTAAATACTTAATTGTTTATATAGAGCTTACCAGAAGTCTAAAACAAACTGGCTTCCATAGTCGGATATTATTAAGTTAGGAAGTCTGTGTAGCTTAAAGACGTACTTAACAAAACATTTGGCTACTAATATTACGTTAATTAAGTCTATGGGGATTATGTGTCGTATTTTTATAAGACGGTTAATAACTACTATAATATTTATAAACCCATTACTGCTAGGCAAGTCGACTATAAAGTTAATTAAGATGTCGCGCTATCTTTATATTGGAATTAGTAGCGGTTACAGTACTCCTTACTTCTTTATATAAGAGGTCTTTCCATATATGTATATCCTGTATGCTTGAACGTATTTTTATACATAGTCGTGCATTATAGGCTAGTAGTATACTTATTGAACAATCTTATAAGTCTTCGTATAGCTAGGATGCCCTACTATAGGGGAGTTGTATACGAATTTAAGTATCTTAAATTGTAAAGGTTCGGAATTTGGAACTACTATCTTCTATTAATAGTACAATTAATTATTTCAAATTTTGTATTTAGCGAGTGTAATATCCTTATGCTATCGTTTTCCTATTTAAATCGCTTTTATTATATCTATTATCTACATGTCGTTCTTATATTTGTATTCCATTAGCTTATTAATTTCCATTTCCTATTTATTAACTTCTAATTTATTTCTATTAAGTTCTATATCTAGGAATATAGGACGTAGTTTTTTAAAACATTTAGGGGGCATTAAGATCAATAATTAATTTGTAATCCGTTCGTCTAAAGTATTTATAGGTAAGTCTTATAATCGTTATGTTAATGCGTTAGGCTTCTAATTAAGTTTACCTAGTTAGTATATAATCTTAAAGTTAAATTATAAGAGATATTCGGCCTAATAAATTTAGCGCTGTGTTAATTGCTTTATAGTTATAAAATACTATAGGTTCTTATAGTCCGTTAACACGCGTATTAGGAACAACAATCCTTTAAGTTCAGGACGCTATTATTTAAAGTATTTAGCATCGGGAAAATATTCGCAGGATGAGATTCAAGTAGACTTTGGTTTTCGCGTTTCGCGTAATTAATATGCAATTTGACCAACTCGACACGCAGTTAACCAACTTAACACGCAATTAACTAACTTAACACGCAATTTAACCAACTTAATACGCAATTAACCAACTTAACATATTTAAAAGTTAAATAATACGCAGTTAACCTACTTAATAACTTTAAAAGCTAACTATATATTTCTTAACATGCAATTATATATTTAACTATTATATATTATCTAATATAATCTTATATAATCTTATATAGTCTTATTACTTAGAGGCTCTATATAAGGCTCTGCACAAGGCTTTACACAAAGCTCTATATAAAGCTCAACACAAAGCTCTACACGAAGCTCTGCGTACAGAGGCTCTGCACAAAGCTCTGCACAAAGCTCTGCACGAAGCTCTGCACGAAGCTCTGCACGAAGCTCTGCACGAAGCTCTACACGAAGCTTTGCACGAAGCTCTGCACGAAGCTCTGCACGAAGCTCTGCGTACAGAGGCTCTGCACGAAGCTCTGCGCATAGAGGCTCTGCACGAAGCTCTACGTACAGAGGCTCTGCGCGAAGCTCTGCGTACGGAGGCTCTGCACGAGGCTCTGCACGAGGCTCTGCGCGAAGCTCTGCGTACAGAGGCTCTACGCGAAGCTCTGCATCGGGTCCCCGCTATATTCCCAATAGCGCCCTATATAGCCACCTTATTTTTTACCCTTTCTTCCTTACATCCTCCCTATCTAGGGAGGTACCAGAACGGCAGCCAGCAGAGGACCGTTGCTAGAACTAGACAACTGTCGCCAGAACCAGACAACTGTTGCCAGAACCAGACAACGACTGTTTAAATAACCAGCTAGCAAACACCACGAATAATTTAATTAATTAATTAATTAAATTGAACCAGAGCTTTAATATTGGCCTATCACCAAATCAAATTAAGGCCTCCTAGGGAGGCACCCTAGACAACCACCGTTTAAATATAATTAGGGCCTTCAATTAGGCCGACCCCTCCCCCAAATTAAATCATACACTGACACAGGCAGGTAGGTAGGTAGGTAGGCAGGTAGGCAGGCAGGTAGGAGACGACCGTCGCCAGAACCAGACGACCGTCGCCAGAACTAGACGACCGTTACCAAAACCAGACGACCGTCGCCAGAGCTAGACGACCGTCGCCAGAGCTAGACGACCGTCGCCAGAACCAGACCACCGTCGCCAGAACTAGACCACCATTACCAGAACCAGACCACCGTCGCCAGAACTAGACCACCATTACCAGAACCAGACGACCGTCACCAAAGCTAGACGACCGTCGCTAGAACTAGACGACCGTTACCAGAACCAGACGACCGTCGCCAGAGCCAGACGACCGTCGCTAGAACTAGACCACCGTTACCAGAACCAGACAACCGTCACCAGAACTAGACCACCGTTACCAGAACCAGACGACCGTCGCCAGAGCTAGACAACCGTCGCCAGAGCTAGACGACAACGACTAGCTAGCAAACACTATAAACGATTCGATCGATCGATCGAATCAAGGCAGCATAGATAGGTAGGCACAAACAGGGAGATGCTGACGGGTAGGTAGATGCAGACAGGTAGGCAGATACAGATAGGTAGGTAGATACAGACAGGTAAGCAGATACAAATAGGCAAGCAGATACAGACAGACAAGCAGATATAGATAGGTAGGCAGATGCTAACGGGTAGGCAGATATAGACAGGTAGGCAGATATAAACAGGTAGGCAATGCAGATAGGTAGGCAATGCAGGTAGGTAGGTAGATAGGCAGGTAGGTAAGTTAATAGGTAGATAGGTAGAAGAGAACCATCGCTATATTATATTAAATTATCTAAAATAATAATATTTATTTTGCTAGCCTTATAAATAGCCTTAAAGTAGCTTTTATTTATTTAAAATATGCTATTAGTATAAAAGAGGTAAATATAATTGTGGTTACCAAATGCGCAGATTGCTGGCAGGTTGCGCGTAGGTTGCGTACAGGTTGCTCGCAGGCTGCGCGCAGGCTGCGTGTTAAAAAAACACGACATAGGCTAGTCGGTCAAGTTGCTAAATGCCCTCAACTGCGCGCCAATTGCGTCAACCACCAACCATTGAGGCCATTGGTAGGGTACCATATTTTGCCGATATAACGATTATAGGCAGTTCTTTATTGTATATCTTATAGTTTAATTTAGCAGGGGCAAGTTTCTGGGAGAGAAAGGCTACTAGACATAGCTCGCCATTCTTATTATATTGCAATAATACCCCCCTAGCGCATAATTAGACGAGTCTGTTTCAACGATACATTTAAGGTTAGGGTTAAAGTGGGCGAGAATTAGAGCAGTTATAAAATGATATTTTAGTTTATTAAAAGCTTATTCGTATTTAGTAGTTTATTTAAATCTTATATTTTTTCTTATCAAGTTTACTAATAGCTAAACAATTTTTGAGAAGTAATTAATAAATTAATAATAGAAATTTGCAAATCCTAGAAATCCTTAAATATTTTATACGCTACTAGGGCTTTCCTAGTTTATAATTGCAGCAACTTTTTTAGGGTCTATTTTAATTCTGTTATAGGATATAATTAAGCCTAAGTACGTAACTTTAAACGCGTAGAACTTGCATTTCTTAATATTACATTATAAGCCCGCATCTCGCAGATGTTTAAGGACCATTTTAATATATTTCCAATATTTAGAAAGCAAGAATAAGTAAATTAAGATATTGTTAATATACGTAGTAATAAATACATTAAGGAATTTATAAAGCGTATTATTAATATATTACTAAAACATACTAGGACCATTCTTTACACTAAACAGTATTACTAGGTATTTAAAGAGTCCCCATTGTGTATAAAAAGCTATATACTTCTCATCTCCTGTACGTATACGGATTTTATTAAAGGCAGCAACTATATCAAGCTTCGTAAAGTACCGTGCCTTCGCTAAACAGTTAAGCGTCTCTTAAATTAGGGGAATTGGATATTAGTTTTAAATCGTAATTACGTTTAGAGCTTAATAATTAACATAGAATCTTAAGCCTCCTCCTAGCTTTTTAATAAATAGTATAGGTAAGGCAAATAGAGATTAACTAGGGCGAATAAATCCTTTTTCTAGATGTTTATTAAGGTATTATTGCATTATAAGCAGTTCTTCTTATAATATACCGTATAGCGGACCGAACTTTAGTGTTATGCCAGGCTTAAGTTCTATCTTAAAATCGTGCTTATCTTAGTGCGGGGCTAGTTGGTCTGCAAATCGTTTTTTAAATTCGTTGATTAGATTATGGTACTCTTTGGGTATAAGAGGTTAAGGGTTAATATATTGCTTTGGTTCTAGCGCTTTCTTAATATCTTCTATTGTTATAGCGAAGATTTCGTGGTCTTGCTTTCTTGCTAATAAAATAAAGGGCGCGGCTTGTATTATATAAATTTTAAGAGGTTTTAACAAAACATCTTCGTATTCTTTACTATAATTGGCAGTTGTAGATTTATTGTATTTGCTTAAGGTTTGTGGTAAGGGCAATTCGTATTATATTAAATTTAAATAGTTATATGCGTGTTTATAGGGCAAATGGTTTTTTAAGCAATAACTTTGGTAGTAGGTTATACGGAACTTTAGTGTTTCTTTAACCTAGCTAATTAAAGGGTTGTGTTGTTTTAGCTATCTATGTCTAAGTATTACCTTATAATATTTTAAAGGTGTTATAAATAGGGAAATGTATTTAAGGTGTTCGCCTATCCGCAATTTTATAAGAGCGTAGTGCGTTAGTTCGCTATATATTAAGGGTTTGCCGTTAAAGCCTTATAGGCCTTAGGGCTTATTAAGTTTCTTTAAATTTAGGTATTAAGTTTTTGCGTAGTTTATATTAATAAAGCCTATACTAGTAGCTCCGCTGTCTATAAGGATTTATACTTCCTTCCATTTTCTAAGTATTTAAATTTCGCTAAGTACATTAAGGGAGTTGTGTTATGTATTAGCGCTAGAAGAGCCTATATACTTATGCTCTTCTACTTTTTATCCTAAGGCGCAACTTGGCCCTAGGATAATTTGTTTTCCAAGTTAACCAAAGGTAAGATGCTTTATAGCAACTAGGTATAATTTATAGAATAAGTGCGAGTTAAGGAGCGAGTACAACTTAAAGAACAAGTGCGATTTAATAACTGGGAGGAACTACGGCAGACCTTTTTAAAAGGGTAAGTTCGGCAATTCCTTTAAATATGTCTTTTTTTACCATATCCAAAGCATTCTCCGTTTGTGGCTTAAGTTCTTTGTTTATTGGTTCCTAAGGGTGCATAAGATCGAGTGGTATTAAGGTCTATAGGGTCATATATAGGACTTTTTGGGTTTAGAGAGGGATCGCGTTTCGGGGTATATATTGGTTTTATAGAGTTTTAAACGTAAGGCGTGGTCGGCTTTAGAGAACGAGTTTGTTTGTTATATTAAAGGTCCTTATTAATTTATTAACACATTATAGCGAATTTAGGTAGGTCTTTTAGCAGTTCCCTGCCTACTAACTAGGCTCTAATATCATCTAAAATAGCTTATTAAAGAGCAGCGACTTTAGCGGCTTTATTCCAATCTAGTTCGCTAATAAGGCCTAAAAATTCCAAAAAGAAGCTGGTAAATTCTTGGTTCCGTTATTATAGGTTTTTAAGTTTAGTAATAGCTATGTGTTCGTAGCTGGCGTTATCATACGTTCGTTCTAGTAGGGAGATACAGATTTTAAAATTAACGAAGATGCTATTATAGAAGAATGGATCTATAGTTCGTGCAGCGTCCTTGCTTAAATAAGACATTCCATAGCCAATTTTGCTAGCTTTAGTAGGGTATTAGTTGTAGTTTGTTAAGAGTTTAAGACGGAGCTTAGTTATAAAGAAATGTAGGTTGTTTTAATTTCTATTAAATATTGGAAGATTAGGGAGCTTTTTAGATTTTGTAATAGGTATTAAATTCATTATAGATATGGGTTAAGTTACTATTACTAGTTCAAAGTTCGCGTTTAAGGGGCTAGGCTCGGATACAGTTACTTTAATTTTATTTGCAGGCGGTGTCGTAGTCTCTAACATAAGTGTTTTAATGTTACGGAGTTCTTCGCGGAGTATTTCCATTAATCGCTAATACTGGGCTTCTAGTGCAGCCCGCTGCTAAGCCAAAGCATCTATAAAGGCTTCTTGCATTATAGTTAACTGTTCCCTAACTAGGGTTATAATGCTTATGGTTAACGCGTGGGATTTACGGTCGTTTGCTATTTTAATAGTAGTTATTTTAGACGCAACGTAATATAAGGGCGCGAAGAGGCTTTAAGGAAGATTTAAAGGAACAATATAAATTCTATCTAAATCTAAGGGTATATAGCTCTTGCAGAGAACAAGACGTTGCGTAAAGAAGAGAAGGGAATATAGGAAACTTGTAACTAAATATTTAAGGTCTTGGCAGCAGACGCGTAGGCACAAGCCCACGCGGATTTTAATAGGTTTTAACCAAATTCCATTACGTCAGCAGAACTTAGTGGAATTTAATTAAGTCGGCAGAATTTGGCAGAATTTGATTGACTTGGTAGAACTTGGCAGAATTTAATCAAAGCGTTAGAATTTATCTGTCGAGTGTTTCACCAAGACATTCCTACTATAACTGGCCTAGTTCCGTTACACTCTAGTTCTTAAAGGTTGGGTTTACGCCGTCTAATAATAGTAGGGGGTTAGGGAGCTTAACGGACTTTAATTACTTTATTATTGTGTCCGTACTCTCTAGTATATCGCATTTGGTTAAGTAAATGGGTTAACTAAGGCTTTATAAAGAGGAGGCTGGGATATTTTATAAGGCAGTAAGGCTTTCTAAGATCTCCTTTAGAGTCTCTTATATACTTTAGGCTTAAAGATAATTAACCTTTTAATTAGCTATAAGGGCATAAATCTACTCGTATATACCTATAAAGTTGTTATTATCTTTAATTTCTAATCTTAACTAGATCTTGTGTTCCTTTTGGGCAAAGACAGGTCTTTTAAATAAGCTTGCTTTAGGTGCCATTATTAGCTTCCTAAGGTTCGTTAAAATTATATAATTTAGTTTTAATTCCGGGGATTCTTTTGGGGGTATAGGTTAAGTATAGTCTAGCCTATAAAGTAGGATATTATTAGGGCCTTCTTAGGCGTAATAGTGTGAGTTTTTTAATATCTAACTATAATGTATTAACGCGTTGTTACAGATAAAGGTCTTCTTTTAGGGTGGGATATAATTAAGGCCTTCCCAGGCAATATAGGGAGAGCTTAGTATAATATAATAGGCTTGTATAATTGCTTCTAAACCGAAGCTTGTAGATTGCTACTATACAAGAATACTAAGCTAAGGAGAAGAAGGAGAAGAAGACTGTCGGAGACTAATAAGATATAAGGGGCCGCCAAGGCGCTAGTAGCAAGCAAGCCAATGGCGATTTTCTATACCGGGCATGGAAAATCCTAATTAGTTAGCTCTACGAGTAGTACTGGCAGATTGCCCAGAAATACAGCAAATTACCCTAAAAACGGCAATGTAGTAGGTGACACACTCTAGCACCGTCACAATTTCTAAGTGCTAAAGTTTCTAGCTTAAGATTAATAATACTATTAGCGCATAGATAAATAAGAAGTTTGCTATATTAAACTATACGGAAGTTATAGGTTCTGTAGTACTATTATATTAGAATTAATAACTTAGTAAATATGCTAACTGCCTACCCATTCTTATGTATAGCTATAATTGCATAATATTTATTATACTTTAGTCGGCTAATAGGGATAGAGGGATTTAGTTATAACAGGGCTATAGCTATAGAGTAGTGGCCTAATATATCTCTCCATGCTATAGGCTTGCGTAATAATTGAAGTCTAACGCAAGCGCTTAACTCTAGGTTAGCGAGGTAGGACAGTAATTAGTGTTATCTAGATTAAGCATTAGTATATTAGAAGAAGGGTTTAAAAGGTTAACTGGTTTACATAAGGGTTAGGGGGATAGCGTTGGCGGATTTAATTTCTTAGGCGTTAGTTTGAGGGAATGCTATCCTTAGTCTTAATTTTAGCAGTAGCTTACTTAATATTAAGTTTAATAAGGCCATAGAGAAGGTTGAAGGAGCTAGGGTAATAAGTTAGTATATTAAAAGCTAGTCCCTATTTAGCAAATAACCAATATAAGAATTTGTTTATACTGTCGCTTCTTAATTATAGAAGCTTTTACAGACTATTGTTTATTAGGAAAATAATATATAAGGTATATTATTATATCTACTTATAGGGCAAAAAGTTCTCTAGTTCTCATTCTATATCCAGTATCTTTTAAATCTAATTTTTATACTATTCTTTCCTGCCTCCTCTATTAGAGGCCTAATAATCCCTCTATTTTACGCCCTATTGCATTTTTAGATCTAGTTTAGGGATATAGCTTAGTAGTTCTAGACCTATGGTTATAAATATAAAATAGTTATAACGGCCTAGAGGGATAAGCTAGTAGACCTAGTAGGAATAAGTAAGTTAGTTATTAAGCATATACTTATATAAATAACACGTTAGGGGATTTTGTATGCATATACCTATTTAGCTTAATCCGAATTACTTTTTTACTAAGATTATAGGATAAGTGTAAAGAAGAGAATGTTAGATAAGGTATAGAGCTTAGTAAATAAAGTAGAAACCTATTTTATTATTAGAATTTAGTAGAGCATAGTAGATATAAGGCTAACCACCTAGCATAAATAAATTAATAAGGTAAAATAAGATGGAAATTAATTAAAAGCCAATAGGAGCTAATGGGTACTATAAAGCTAGGTATAATAGAAGCTAGTATAGAACTAGTGGAATATAATAGAAAATATAACAAGAGATAGAGACTAGTAGAGTACTAATAGAATCTGGTAGAGAATAATACAAAAGGCTAAGATAGATAGAGGGTTAGTGGAATCCGGTAAAGAGTAAGATAAGAAGCTAAGATAGGTAGAGCGCCTATAGGGTCTAATAGGAAGTAAAATAAGAGATAGAAACTAGTAGAAAGCTAGTGGAATTGGATAGAAAACGGGATAAGGAGTGGAAACTAGTAAGCACTAGTAAAATCTAGTAGTAAATATAACAAAAAGAGGAGACTGGAGGCTACTAGGTAGTACTTAGTAGAAAAGGTGTTATTAAGATAAGGCGTTGCTAGACTTTAGTAAAACTCTTATACTTTATAGATTTTAATAGATTATAGTAAGTTATCTTAGCTATATTAATAGCTATTAACCCATTATAGTATATATTAAGGATAGTAATTTAGAATTAAAAATATATATTACTCTATACTAGAAAGCTATAAATATAATTTATATATAATTTATATAATTTATATAAACGGGTTAAGAAATTAATATTTTTTTATTTTAGTAGGGTAGAAAAGTATATATAAGGTATATCTATATATAAAATAGCCCAAACACCTAGCTAGAAAACTACTAATTTTCCTTACTAAAATATTATCTTGTTAATATAAACCGTAGATATAAATAGTGTAGCTTTATTCCTAAGAATAACTAAGGTCTATTACTCTATTTACGCCGCTATAAATTATAACCTAAAGCCCAAGCCTAGATTTTACGCGATAATACTAATATAAACGTGCCTCTATATATTTACCTTAACCTATAGGCGGAGCCTAATATAGGGATACACCAATATTGAGCTAGTGGAGGTAGCAAGTTTAAGGGTTTTAGCGCGTCTAGATACCAAGAGGAGTGCACTTTAGATAACGGGAATAATATACTACGCGGTAGAGATAGCAATTGCACCGGACTACTATCTATATTATTATCGCTATACGTTAAAACTTTTAAGGAGTAGATAAATAAATAAGCTGGTATCCTAATTACAAGCAATAAGGATTAGGTAGATAAATAATAAGTAGCAATACTGTGCTAGGTAATCCTACTAATCTAAGCTATAGGCCGCCATTTTTATTCTACCCCTTTACTAGTAAATTTAACTATACCTTTATAGTATAGCTATATAGTATATACCTAGAGGGACAATAGTGGTGGGAATGCCCTAAAAATACTTATCTATAGTATATTAAGGAAAAGAAGCGAACTAAGTATTAGCCTAAGAAGAACTAAATATAATTAAGATCTAGCAGCTAATAGTTAGGAAAAGCGGAGGCCTACAGGACTAGAGGGAGCTAGTAATAGAGCCTTAAACCCTTAAGGGAATTTAAAGTCAATACCTAAATTTAAAAGTTAATTAGCAAGATTGAAAGTTTAAAGCGTTAGTAGATAGTAGAGTAATAAGGAACTATATATCGCTAATAGTAGTTTAAAAAAAATAGGGTTACTATATAAGCAGAAAGAACACCTATATTTATTAACAATTTTAGGAGATCTAATAGCCTATAGAGAAGGTATTATTAATCTTAAAATAGGACCTATTTAGATAACTATTAAAGATAGACAAGTTAAGATATCCTTTAATATTCTACTATTAGAAAATGATAAAACAATACTAAGAATGCCTTAATTATAGGAATATAATCCAAAGATTAATTGGGTTATAGGTTAGGTTAATATTAGAAATACTTAACAACGTAAAATGTAATGATAAACTAAGGTGGTATAGTACTAGGTTAGAGCGACGTATAAAGAGACTAAGTAAGGCTTAAGTTATATACTAAAGAGATACCATAAGTACGGCAATAAACTATAGAGCCTAGAAAGTAAAAAGCCATTAGAGTATACAGTATGGGACTATAAGATAGAATTAGAACTAGAAATAAGTCTAAAGCTCTTTCTAATTTATAAGCTTACTAAGATAGAGTTAGTAGCGCTTAAGGAGTTTATCTAAGAAAACCTATAAAAGGGATATATTAGATCATTATAGTTATTAGCGGGATATTTAGTATTATTTATACCAAAGAAGAACAGAAAACTTAGGATTTGTATTAACTATAAACAGTTAAACAGTATTATAAAAAAGGATAGGTATCCTTTACCCTTAATTAGCAAAATCTAAGATAGGATTAGTAATATGCAAATCTTTACAAAGATAGATCTAAGGTGGGTATACTATTAAATTAGAATTAAGGAAGGCGATAAATAAAAAGCAGCCTTTAGGTTAAAGGAAGGACTATATAAGCTATTAGTTATATAGTTCGGGCTTATAAATACACTAGCAATATTTTAGAAACGAATTAATAGTGTATTAGGAGAATACCTTAACAAGTTTATTATGGTATACCTTAATATTATTATTATCTACTTAATAAGTAAGTAAGAACACGAGGAATATATTAAGTGGGTCTTAAAGAGACTATAAAAAGAAAAAATGCTAGTAGTAATTAAGAAATACGAGTTCTTTATAAAGAAAACCAATTTTATAGGATTTATTATTAAGCTAGGTAAGATTAGCATAGGCCTAAAAAAGGTAAAAGCTATAGTAAGTTAGCAAGAACTAGGGAATATTACGCAGTTAAAATCGTTCTTAAGGTTTTGTAACTACTATAGGGGGTTTATTATATAGTGGTTAAAGAATATTAAACTGTTTATAAGGCTTATAAAAAAAGAGAAACTATAAATATAGGGCGGTAAATAGAAAAGGCTATTTTAGGAACTTAAGGAGTTGTTTACCTAGGATCTAATTCTTAAGATCTATTAACCACAGCTAGATACGGTTATAGAAATAGATATATTAGACTTTATACTAGGAGCATACTTACTATAGAAGTACCAGGATATATAGTACGCAATAATATACTATAGTTAAAAGATAATACCACTAGAACTAAACTATAACATCTATAATAAGGAGTTGCTAGGTATAGTTATAGCATTTAAAAAATAAAGAGCATTCTTATAAGGCATAGAAAACCCATTTATAGTTAAAACGGACTATAAGAACTTAATAGGATTTTTAATAATAAAGGAACTAAACTAAAGATAGGTTAAATAGACAGAAATGCTTACAGAATATTATTTCAAAATTTAGTATACTAAGGGCACTAAAAATGCAAGAATAGACGCACTTAGTAGAAAGGCGGAGTTATAAAATAAAGAAAAACTATTAGGGGCAATACTACGTAAAGATAAAGATAGATTAATTAGGTATAATTATTTTAAAACTATAATAATAAAGGAAGAAAGGACCCATAAGATATTAGAGAGTGTATAGTTATAAAAGATCTAAGAAGCACAGAATAAGGATCTAGACTTAAAATAGTATAAGCATTAAGAAGCTATATATATACTAAAGGAAATTATAAAGAAGTTTATAAAAGACTTTTATAAAAAAAATAACTTAAGGACATAATAGAGCTATAGGCTTAGTGTTAAGACTTTAAAAGGAGTATATTATTTAATAAATCTAGGGACTAGTAAGATAAGTTATAAAGAAATGTCTAGATTATTAAAGGAATAAACTAATAAGGCATAAGCCATATAAAGGGCTATAACCTATTAAAATACCAGAAAGACTATAGGAGGTTATGTTATGGGACTTTATTATAAAGTTGCTAAAATTAAAAGATCCTATTACTGGATAAGATTATAACGTGGTCTTAGTAATAGTAAACAAGTTAACTAAGTAGGGCTACTTTATAGCATGTATAGAAGAAATATTAGTAGAAGATATAGCTAGAATCTATATTAAGGAAATATTTATAAGATATAGAGTACTAATAAAGATTATATTAGATAGAAATCTAAGATTTATAATAGCATTCTAAGAGGTATTCTTAGCAGAATAAGGGGTTTAAGTAGTAACGTTAATGGCATATTACCTATAGACAGATGGTTAAATGGAGAGACTAAACTAGACGTTAAAGTAATATCTAAGGCATTATATTAATTATACATAAAATAATTGGGTATTATTATTATTAGTTATATAGTTTATATACAATACGACACTATAAAAAGGGGTAGGCATATTACCTTTTAAGGCAAATTACGGATATAAACTAAGAATATTATTGTTACTATAATAAGTAAAAAATAATAAGTAGTATAGCTAAAGAAAAAATAGAGAACCTAATAAATCTTTATAATTGTCTTAAAGAAATAGCAAAACTAGTATAGATAAGGATAAAAAAGTACTATAATGCTAAGAGATCTAAGGGACCAGATCTTAAGGAGGGAGATAAAGTATAGCTACTATATAAAAATTTTAAGAGTAGACGACTAAGTAAAAGGTTAAATTATGTTAAATTAAGACCATTTAAGATTATAGTAAAGATCTTAAAAGTTACATACAGACTTAACTTACTAGAGAAAATACAGATCTACCCTATATAGCATATTATAATACTAAAGTTAGTATATAGGAATGTTAAGCTATTAGTCTATAAGGCAGATATATATAGAGGTTAATAAGAGGACAAATAGGAGGGTTTAAAGATTATTAGTTATAAGGACGTTAATAATAAAATATAGTATAAGGTTAAGTAGATAGGCTATAATAAGACTACCTAGGAGCTACTAGATAACTTAAAAAACGCTATAAGAAAGGTATAGAAGTATTAAAAGAGAACGGATTAGGTAGTATTAATAAAAAAGAATTACTAAAGAATAAGTTACCTAAGGGGGACCTAAGAGGAGCAGCTACTAAGGTACTTAGAGTTATTTCCCTCTCTATTAGAGGAGTATAAGCTCTCTCTCAACTCCTAGAACTATAAGTCTTAGGTATATATCTCCCTTTCCTATTAACTAGAGACACGTTTCTCCAATTCTGGAGATAATAATCTTCTTATTAGCTCGAAGATCTCAATAGGTAATAAATAGCTCTCTTAACTAAAATATATGCTAAGTATACCTAGTATCAATAATAATTGCAGAGGAGAGGTCGATATTTAGTTTAGCCATAAAACAAAGTTATCTAGTGAGCTTAGAGGCGCAGGAGCGAGGAGGAATGCAAATAATATAGGGAACCCGCCACTAATAGGCAATAAGGCATAGTTGGTAAAGTAGGTTGCGTATAAAGTAGCGTAGGTTCTTCTATAGGTTGTATACATAGGCTAATAGTTTCTATGCTAATAGTAAAGGTTAAAGGGCGATCTGTATAAGCAGTAAAAGACTATAAAAGAAAAATAGTATGCTGGCTATAAAGAGTCCGAAGGGAATAAATAAGAGATAATATAAGAGTAGATAGATCTGTGGTAAAGAACGTCTAATATAATCGGAAATACGGGAGTTTCGGCCACGATTATTAAGGTGCAATTATGGCCTAGTTAGCTTACTATAGAGTTAAAGCTTTTATAGCCACCTTATTTATTACTAGACTGTAGTTAATTAAATAGCCATTCCTATATATTGCTTTAACTTAGTAAGAGGCTTGCCATTTATTGTTGTCGCTAATAGTGCTATAGGTAATAATATAAATCCTAATAAGGAGTTGCTCTAATAGGCTCTTTATTGTTTTCTAAAGTCCCTTCTATAAGCAGAGCGCGTATCTATTTCTGCGGCTTTCTTAGGGTTTTCCTTTCGCCAGATCTCCTTTAAGTAGGGTTAAAGGATCCAGTATCTATCTTCCCAGTGGCCGGCGCGTTTACATAGCCTGCAATACGGTCTATTATATTGTTATTGGCCTTGCTAATTGTAATGCTGCTAGCGGTAAGAGGCTTAATTTATATATGCTTAGAAAGCTACTAGTTAACTTTAGAGCATAAGTTACTCTTATATATAGGCAAGGCCCTAAACTTTTAAGAGAGTAAGGGTCTTGTTAGTAAGGGAGTATATAAGGTAGAATAATTCTTGCCAGCTATTAAAAGCAGGACTGAGACCATTAATAAACTTAGAGAGTAGGTCTATTCAGTCTATAGTATAGTTTTGGGTCTTAAGGTCCAAGTATATCTCCTTAAATTTAATAACGTATTCTTTAACGTTCTTACAATTTACGAGAGTAAGGTTTCACCATTTGGCACATATTTTAGCGTATGTCGCGTCTCCTTTTAGCTTAAATTCCGCGTGTAAGATTTCTATTGCATCCTCAATTTCGATACAGTCTTCAATAAGGTTCTATCCGCGAGTGCCACAGGTTATAGAGATACAGTTTACTCCCTTAAGTTACTTTCTCTTCTAAGCTTTAAGATCCGCCTAATAAGTTTTAACAAGTTTATTATAAGCGTCTCTCTTAACCTAAGGTTGGTTTATAGCTGGTCCGGCTCCTAGGTTAACTAGAGCGTCCAAATTAAAGTTATTCTCAATTAGCCACTGCCCGGTACCTTTCTTCCACTTCTTATAATTTGTGGGGCTTTTAAGTGTCTAAATATTAGAGAGATTAATATTAGACTTAGAGTATTTAATCGCTATAATAACTTATAAGAGAGAAGCAAGTGTTTTAGTAAAAAGGTAGGAAACAATGTTCTTTAGCTTGTATACTATTACCTTTTTAATATTTAGTATAGTGCTAAGGATTTAACAACTGATAACAATAATAATAATAATAACAATGGCACTAGGAATAGTGATAGTGATAGGCAACTAAGATATTAATAGAAAACCTAATTTAAGGTTAACAGACAGTAACAGGCAACTAAGACATAGTAAGAAAAGCCGATTTCAATTAATAGAATGTCTAAAATTTCTGGAGTGCGTATATCCGAAGTATCTAGAGTGTAAAGTGTCTGGAGTACGCATGTCTAAAATGTCTAGAGTGCGTATATCCGAAGTGTCTAGAGTGTAAAGTATCTGGAGTACGCATGTCTAAAAAGTCTAGAGTGCGTATATCCGAAGTGTCTGGAGTGCAAAGTGTCTGGAGTGCGCATGTCTAAAATGTCTAGAGTGCGTATATCCAAGGTGTATCTTGAGACGTAGTATACAGGTCGCTGCGCGATAGAAGCGTCTCTGGGCTCATAACCTGTTAAAATAGGTATAGTTTAATAATGATTTTTATTAAGCATACTTATCTAAGAGGGTGGGGAAATGACAATTATATAGAAGAGTATTAGAGGTTCCACCCAACAAGAAGCAATACACGCTAACTGGAACCCACTTCAACAAAGTTTGTATATAACCTTACTATACTTAACGTCTATACTAGTAAGGCTACCTATCTTATAAATATAGTAGGGGTAGTAGGTAAGAGCGTAAAGCTTTAGAATATTAAAGTGCCATTCCTATATTGCGCGGTATAATGGGTAGAATCTAGAGAAGGTGGTTTTTGTCTAGTCCATAATATAGAGTGCATATTCCATATACCTAATAGTATTATTATTATATAAAGCGTATTATACAAGCATTATAAAGTCTAAGACTGCCTAAGTATATAGTATTGCTCCTATATATTCCTTTAGTATAAGGGGTACCAGTACCGCTATAAGCTATCGTATTATGTCCTTCTAAAGATGGCCTGTCTATTAACCAACTAATATAAACTCTTTAAACCGTTTTATACCAACAAATTCCAGTATTTAACTAAATCGTTTGTTTAGCATAATATTGATATAGTCTTCGGTTAAACCCTACCACTTTAGTTGCCCTTTTAATTGCTATAGTTTTGCATTTTTAAGTAAAAGATTTTTAGTCCAGTTAATTAGGTTAGTTACTATCCCTTTTATAAGCTGGTGTAGTATATTAGGAGTTATATAGGTATAGATATTTACTAAGTAATGCTTTTAAGCAAAGTTTTGTTATAGGTAAACCTAAGCCTTATCTAACTGTTTAATATTCCTTCTAGATTAGAGCTCTATTTATTATCTTATGCTTATATAATTACGGAACTTCTATTTAGCCTAGAGATTTCCTTACTAGTTGGGCGGTATCTGGCATATAGTGCATTATTAAAGATTCTTTACACCTATAATTATAACTTGCTCCTTATAGTCTGCCATTATTAATAAGATAATAGGGTAACATACTCTTATCTTTCTGTCCATATAGGTAATATAAATACTAGTTTTTAAAATCGTTTCTAGCGCTTAAAATACTATTAGTTGGTAATATATGGGTAGGTGGCTTAAAGCACTTATAGGCTAGCATAAGTTCCGTTACGGTATAGTATACTTCTAATTTAACCTACCCCTTTGTAACAGGAATAAACCTAAGTAATACTATACCTAGGCGTTTCTATATATAGCAAGTTTGGCTATCTAAGTTAAACACTAAAGCGTATACTGAATATATTGTTATTTCACCTTATTTAAATAGTAAGGTCTTATTAGTTATAATAACTAGCAGCACTATAGTAGCGCCTAATAGAAGCTGGTCCTGCTAGTGCCACTAACAGTTACTAGTATAAACTTTCATATATATCCATAAATTATTATTGTTAAATAGTCGGACTGGGGCATATATAAGATTTGGGGCGAATAGCCAGTAGCCTAATAAGAACTGTAGTACCTATACAATATTTCTGTATTAGATGTAATATTTAGTCTATTCCATTAAATCCTTTCCTTTATTAACTTTTAACATGCATTCTTCCCATTTTTTAAGCGTAATACCCTAGTTTAATTAATTATATCTCTAAAACAAGTTATTTAAGTTCTTTATAGATATCTAATCTTATAGTAGCAAAGTAAGCCAGGGGTCTTATAGAAATCGATTAATAGCCCCCTATAACCCTTTTTCTTAAATAAAGAATAGGGCAAGTGTATACTCTGCTTTACTTTAAAATGGGTAGATTTTAGTTCTAGCGTTATTAGGTGGATTAGGGCATTGCTAATATAACTATATCTTGTCTTTAGTTGCATAGTATTGCACTAGTTTACTAGCGCCTCTCCTAGTAACCTCCATATAGTCTTATATTCTAATAGATATTATAGTTAATAACAATTCTCTCTCTTGTAGGGGGGGTTTCAGTTAGTTAATAGAGGTCTCTATAGTAGGTACCTCACAGTATATAGCCTAGTTGTTTAATAGTGGGGTAGATATCCTATTAGCAATAATAATTACTATATTATTATTGCACAATACAAAGCCCTCATCTTTAGAAAATATTTATTAGTTATAGTTAGCAATTTCCAGTGTATTATTAAATCCGTTATTAGCAGTTTAATAGTTAAATTAGACCAATTTATTCCTGTCTCTACGTCTACGCCTTTTCTAGGGGTTGCTTTGCCTTTAGATTTTATCCTTATACTTATATTTTATTTTATAACGTTCCGCGCCGCTAGTAGAATATAGGATTGCACGGCATTAGCCACATCTTCTGTCTATAAAGTATTTAGTAACTATTATGGATTTAGCTAGTATTTACGGCTTATTAATGCTTAACTTACTTATGCTAGGGTAGTAATATATTAAGCAGATATAATATTATTATTTCTAGCTTTATAGTTAGTAAGGAGTGGTATAAATATATATAGAGGGTTTTTTATAAACTGCTTACGCGTGGAGTTTATAAGGTATTATATAATCCGCTAATAATAAGATACCTAAAAATATAATATCTACAATATTAATAACTAGAAATAGTCTATTTTAAAAAAGGTTAAGGGCCTATAATTTATTACATGCTACTAGCTCTACATTACAGTAATTCTTGCAATATTATAGATATCTAACTCTTATAAACTACTAACCTTAAAATTATCTCCCATTAATACCACTAAATTTTAATTTCTTATAATTCTAGTTCCAATGCATACTGCCAAACCCGTGCATTGGTTTAGTTTGTAATACCGCAAATATTAGCATGCTATATCGCATACCTAGGACATACTATATATACAATAGTCGCAATATCGCCTCCCTGCATCCTTATTTCCCACCTCTTAGCAGCACCAACTAGCTTTAGGGTATATACTAGACCCACACATTAGTACGGTTTGCAATATTGCACACCTATAGCATGCCATATATACAATAGTCGCAATATCATCTCCTCGCAATCTTGGTTCCTACCTCTTAGTAGCACTACTTAGCTCTAAGGCATAACACTAGACCTATGCGTTAGTACTATTTGCAATATCACAGATATTAGCGTGCTGTATTATATACCCAAGGCATGCTATATATATAATAGTCGCAATATTATAGTTCCTACCTCTTAATAGCACTACCTAAGTTCTAGTTCCCTTAATCCCTAACCTAAAACACACAACCAAACCATTATATTAACATATTTTATAATATTTTAAATACTGCCGTGCTATATCGCATACTTAAGACATTTTATATCTATAATACTTATAATATCGCCTCTTTGCGTTCTTACCCTATACCTCTTACTACCACCCTAAGAGCTTTAGTTCCCTTAATCCCAGATTTAAGGCACACACTTAGCTCTACACAACTATAAGATTCCGTAATATTGCAGTTATTTAAGTATTGCGCTGTATACCTAAGGAATAGAATATATATATTGTCTATAACATCCAAATCCTCTACTTAAGCTTTTAATTTATATTTTTTATATAATAATTATATTTTCCTAGGATCCCAGTTACAAGACACCTGTTAGATAATCTGTATTCTCTAAGGCGTGGGACACGTGTACGAGTCACATGTATGGGGCATGTGTATTGTAAATCTCCTTAGAGCCCCAGGAGCCCTAGGTCAATTAATAGGACATCAATTAACGATCAAGTCAAGATTATCAATCAATCAACCCATTTTATCAATGAGTAGCTCTATCTGAATTATCTAACAACACCTCTGCCCTTAGGTAATTATATATTTTTACGATATTACCAATATCTAGAGTTAGTACGCTTTTACTTTTATTTTAATGCTTATTTATAAAATTAATTTACCTTACTATCGTAATTCTAGCTTCTGGTTATTTACTTCTATAATATTTAACCCTCCTTAGCCTTCTCTTTTTTATATTATATTTCTTACTATAACGTATTTCACGGGTGAGCTGGTCAAACGGGTGAGCTAATCACTTCAAAAACACACCAAAAAATGGAAAAATCACACTTTAATATCTTAACAACCACTTAATAATAAATTTTAATAATTTA
>Ga0307507_10003569_pt1 | contig 29733 bp, 7 predicted proteins | sample 7_EM_MG_FD_207223 | JGI IMG/M metagenome (GOLD analysis project Ga0307507, IMG submission 207223) | Populus trichocarpa ectomycorrhiza microbial communities from riparian zone in the Pacific Northwest, United States - 7_EM | ecosystem: Host-associated > Plants > Roots > Unclassified | place... | reverse complement strand
ACATTCCTTAATATGCAATTGAGGTAATATAATATATTATTTTTAAGTTATATGCTAATTACAAGAGGCTCTGCACGAAGCTCTACACGAAGCTTTACACGAAGCTCTGCACGAAGCTCTGCGCGAAGCTCTGCGACAGAGGCTCTGCGCGAGGCTCTGCACGAAGCTCTACGCGAAGCTCTGCGTACAGAGGCTCTGCACGAGGCTCTGCACGAAGCTCTACGCGAAGCTCTGCACAAAGCTCTGCGTACAGAGGCTCTGCACGAAGCTCTGCACGAAGCTCTGCGACAGAGGCTCTGCACGAGGCTCTGCACGAAGCTCTATACGAAGCTCTGCACGAAGCTCTACGTATAGAGGCTCTGCACGAGTCTCTGCGCGAAGCTCTGCGTACGGCTCTACACGAAGTTCTGCATCGGGTCCCCGCTATATTCCGATAGCCTACACGTGCCTCTGCCACGTAGCCACCTTATTTTTACCCATCCTTCCTTACATTCTCCCTACCTAGGGAGGCACCAGAACGGCACGGCAGCCAGCAGACGACCGTCGCCAGAACTAGACGACGACCGTTCGAACGACCAGCCAGCAAACACCACGAACGATTCAATCAATTGATCGATCGAATTGAACCAGAGCTTCAATATCGGCCCGTCACCGAATTGAATTAAGACCTCCTAGGGAGGCACCCCAGACGACTACCGTTCGAATGTACAGCCAGCGAACGGCCATAGAGAACGATTCGAATTAATAAGAGCCTTCGATCAGGCCGACTCCTCCCCCGAATTAAACCAGACACTAACATAGGTAGGTAGGCAGGCAGGCAGGTAGGCAGGCAGGTAGGCAGGTAGGCAGGTAGGTAGGTAGGTAGGTAGGTAGGTAGGTAGGTAGGTAGGTAGGTAGGTAGGTAGGTAGGTAGGTAGGTAAATAGGCAGGCAGGCAGGTAGGTAAGTTAGTAGATAGATAGGTAGAAGAGAACCGTTGCCATATTATATTAAATTATCTAAAATAATATAAATTATTTTGCTAGCCTCATAAATAGCCTTAAAGTAGCCTTTATTTATTTAAAATATACTATTGGTATAAAAGAGGTAGATGGCTCTGAATACTTTGCCAAATGCGCAGGCTGCGCGTCAAAAAAACACGATATAGGCTAGTCGGTCGGGTTGCCAAATGCCCTCAACTGCGCGCCAATTGCGTCAACCACCAACCATTGAGGCCATTTAGAGGGGAACATATTTTGCCGATGTTATTTTAAGGTTTAGAAGGTGGCTTAAATTCTACTGGTATATTTTTAGCGGGAATAAGAGGAGCTCTTGCTGCACCTAGCCTAAAAAGACTAAAACCAACTAAAGGAACCATAAAAAAACACCCAGAGAATCCCCCTAAGATGCATATATTATAGGGGAGGCATACGTTAAACAACGGCGGTTTGCACTTATGCGTAACCACTAGAACCACGCCTAGCAATAGCCCTCTATAATAAAGATAGGCGAATACCATATTATAAAGCGGAAATATCTCTATTAAGAAGGTATTTAATAAAATATAAAGCCTACTAGACGTGTCTAGTATCCACAATTATGGGGGAGTAACTGTTAGCCATAATAAACTAACACAGCTAGTAGAATGGCTCCGCTAGTCTAGTAAACCTTAGGCGCCCCTTTAGCAAACCCTTAATTAAATCCTCTAATAGCTAAACAAAATTAAAAATAAATAAACCCCCCCTTACTAGGGAACCTACCCCCCTTAAGATAACAACCGGGTATATAATTATAATATACCTAAATATAGAAAAAGTAAAGGGGCTTAGGGGATAATTAGAAATAGAAGTCCTTATAGAGATCCACAAAGAGGTCTATAACGCTATTATAGTCCAACACCTTAAGAGCGAAGATATTAGAGTTACCTTAAAGGACTAATAGGTAAAGGAATAAGCTATAAGGGTAGGGGACAGGCTAGGAGAACATATTAGCATAAAAGTGCTTTGTAAAGATTATCTAGTTAAAGTCCTAGTAGTTCCTATAAGCTTTAGGATAAAAAAGGGACACTAGGCGGATAATATAGTAACTATATAAAAGATAGTAAAATAAATGGAATGCCTTATATTAGGTGTCGGGAATGAGGCAAGTGGTCGTCACGTATTATTACGTGCCGCCGCGGCACTAGCGCGGGGAGGAGCCTTACGCTCCTCGCCCTCCCTTATTTCAATAAATAAGCTTTATTAACCAACATCACTATAACCTACTCGAGTAGTCGTTATTGGTGAGTCACCCTATGTGACCAACACTAATTAGTGGTTAAATACATAGTCAACTACAAACCAGCTAGGTTTTTAAACAGAAGAGACAGTCTCGTGTAGGGGTACTATATGCGCTCATATAGAATGGATCCCGGCGATACTGTGCTACCTTAGACTTGCGGAAAACTAGTAATAGAAGTGTTACTAAATACTAGGAGATACTAAGTTGCGTCTATTACATAGAACAACCACATTTACGAAGATTTAGTTAAGTACTTTAGGTCAGAAGTGTTACTAAACCTAGGGTCCTAAGTTAATGTCCGAAACGCGTTAAAACAACCATCTTAATACCTTTAGTGTACCTTTGCAGACTATAGGATCACGATCACTACCTAACTATATATTAAACAACCTTTATTTCCCTTAATTTTTATTAAAACGCGTTAAACAATCTTTAATAATAGCTATTATGGTGTTAACCTACCTAAAGAAGTATAAGGACGACATTAACCTAGAGATATAGAAAACCGCTATAATTAACCCTAAAGATGTTAATTAACAAGACTTAAACAGATTCTTATTACACTGTATAGCATACTATAAAGACAGCAAATACAACAACACCATACTATGGTACTGTATAAAGGAGGACTTTATTGGATGGATAAAGGAAATATAGGCTCCTATAAACAAGGATATTATATAGGACTTCCATAACTTCCTATAGGAGAATAGAGTATTTGTACCTATAGATGGGGGTGCTATTAGAGATAACATTTAGGAGTAAGTTATTAACATAAAAGAAGAGCATAAATGGACTCTATAAAAGATTAAGCACTAACTACACACTATAAGGAAGCTCAATTTATAATAGAACCTAAGTAATATACTATCAGAGACGCTTCTACCTCCGTCTTTAACTCCCCTATATTAACCAATTTAACCCACAACTTCGACTACTGCCCTTTAGCAAGTATAAGATCCCCCTACTTCGTAATCTAATAGCCTTTAGACCCTACCAACTAGACCTATATCCCTACTGTAGCCTGCAATGCAACTCCTACCTCCTCTATCTTAATCTCAAATCAGAGGCAGTTTAAAATTGCTTATAGAGCTTGCAAAGCTCTATTCGGATTAGGAAAAGAAGTTTAGCAGAGAATTATATAATATTCTTAATTCGAAACTATATATCTTCTATAACTATTGCTAGAAGGTAGGAATAGAGTCTAATAAATACCACAACGCCTATTCTATTATGCTTAAGGGCCGAGCTAGTACCTTCTATTATAATCATTTGGCAGGAAAAGGATATGATTTTAACCGCATAATATATAAGTCAAGATGCCACTTTAAAATAGAAGAAAACAAGCAGCAGTATATATTAGAATGGAGAGAGACTACCTTCTTAAGGATCATTGCTATAAACCCAGGTATCCCTTAGCTTAATTGTCTTCAAAAGCTCTTTAATCAACTTTAGATAATTTAGCGTGGTTTATCTAAATTATATTAAGAGGATTTTAGCCTATGTGATTAAGTTATTAGCGTATACTAAGGCGTTAAAGAATGCAACCTTACTCTCTTTAATCCTGCAAATACTTATAAAGGAGTGTGTGCTTAATTAAGATCTTCTATTGGCACCGCTCTACGCTCTTAAGAAGTATAGTAATTTAACGCCTAACTCTAACCTACTTTAATTAACCCGCCCAACCAATATAATCACAACTGGACTGATCGAATATATAGTGGCCGTGGTAGGTAATATGGCAGAGGGTACAATTAATAACTATAAGGCAAAGGTAGAGGTCCTTATAGAGGTTTATTCTAAAGTAATTACTAGAAGAAATGCTACGTTTATAAGAAACCAAATTACTAGTTAACTAGGTATTCTCTTAATAAACAAAAGAAGGCATATAATAAGTTTCGCTAGAGTGCAAGAAACATTGGAAATTATAAAGTCACTGCAGCTTACTTCTAAAGCTTCCTAGTTCAATATAAAGGCGTAAAAAATCTTAAGGGTAAGGTTAATAAGGCCGAATAGCTCCTTATAGATATAGAAATTAAGGACTACTCTTCTAACTAATACTTCACTAAGTATGGTAAGGTAAATGGTATATAAACCGTCGCTATTCTAAATAACTAATCTACGCTCTACTCTATCACAAAGTCGGATATCTTTAATAAGCTAAAGGAGAGTTTCACATTCTCCTTTAATAATAGATACTTGGCGAACGTCTTCTATAGTATTATGCCAGACACTGGAGCCGTAGGAGTATTTATAGCAGGAGAACCTCAAGTTCAAGCCCTTTAGTAGCTTAATAGCTCTGTCCAGATTGACTATTTAACGGCAGGCTAACACACGATTCGTTTTGGCAAGGGTACTACAATCTTTCTTAGCACAATTAGGGTCTAAACCCCCTTAGGGTACATCACTTTCTATATTGTCCCCACAAACACCCCATTTCTATTTTGCATTAGAGATATAGACAAATTAAGCATTAAGCTTAATAACCTTAAGAATGTACTCATTTAGGGAGATAATTAGGTGCCCGTTATGCGCAAGTAGGGTTACCCCTAATTGCTCCTTTATTAACCAGAAAAGAGTGTTGCTTAGAGCCATTTAACTAAGTCAGAGTTACGTTAACTACACCGTTATTTTAGCCACCTATCTGTTCACTAATTGCTTAGGGTTCTTTAGCAAGCAGGCTATAAAGTTAAGGTTAAGGCAATTAAGCATCTTATAAAGTACTACTATTACTACTAAATAAACTAGAAGTCCCCTAGCCGATTTAAGTTTACCCTTAAAGATGACTATAACTTTAACTTCTGTATTATTATTAACGTTATATATCTTAGCGGTAAGCTAGTACTCTAAGTTATTAACTTCTCAACCTCCTTTTAAGCCGCATGCTTTTTAAAGGATATGTTAGCTAGAAACGCATAGGATACCCTTTAATTATACTAAATTAATGTCTACCTAGGACCCCCTAATTAAATTATCTATAACGCAGGAAAGAACTTTTTATTTATAGAGTTTTAACAATAGATAAAGGCAATGGCAATTAAGATTAAGGAAGTCCCTATTAAGGCATATAATAGCGTTAGAAAAGTGGAACAATATTATACGCTATTACGCCGCGTATATAAGATTATCTCTTTAAAACTAGAGGACGCTAGCAAAGAACTTACCTTACAAATAGCTGTTAAAGCTATTAACGATTCCGCTGGCCCAGATAGACTTATACCTACACTACTAGTCTTTAGCGCCTACCCTTAAATAACTAACAATTCTCCACTATCTCCCTCCGTTGTGCAACAAGCTAAGGCTATTTGTAAGGCAATAAAGGAGGTCTAATGTCTCTACACTACATATCAGGTCAACGACGTACTAGGAATAAGAAATAGCCTAAATACCTTAACTACGCTTAATCTGCCACTCCAGTCTAAGGTACGCGTATAGCATAAAAAGGGAGGGTAGTTAGGCCCATATTAACTCATTACAATTAATAGTTAAACTTGCACTATTTAGATGCCTTATAGACCCACTTAATTCCATTTAACTATTATTAAGCCTTACTATAAAGATAACAGTTCTGAACCTTTATAGGATGCTATAGAAGATGCCCTAAAGGAGAGCTACAATTAATAAGCTCTAGAAGACGACCACGATTCTAATACAATTATAGTAAATATGCCGCAACTACAACGCGGTAGAGGTCACCTAAAAGAATTACAAAATTGCTAATATCTTATTAATTTTAAAGAGCAATTTATTGCCGCTATTAAGAATAGAGTCAAGCTATTAATGGCCTTTATAACAGCTAAGGAGAAGGCTAACTTTAAACTCGTAAAATAGCTCTAAAAGGAAGGTTATATTATAACCCTAGGAGCTCCTTTCCAAGCATCCAATAAGCAGGAGATTAATAGCCTTATTATAAGAGAAGTCTTTAAATTTAAGAAGTATAACCCTACTAAGTTTAACGAAGTTCGCATCTTTAAGTTAAGAATAGTTAATAAGATTAAAGGTAAAGCTACTAACGCCCTATTTAAGAAATTAAGGCTTATCATCTAAGGTTACAACAATAATAGTAAGGAGGTAATTCTTATGTAATCTCCTATAATTCAACAAGCTAGTTAGCAAGTCATTATTACGCTAGCTCCCTCCTTAATAAAGAATAGAATAGCGGTCTATTTATAAGATATTACTTAGGCCTATACCCAATTAGAGATGTACCTTTAGCGCTTAATATTAGCATACCTTCTAGAGCAAATTCGCCACCAATATCCTAAAGATACGATTATGGTTGTGCTTAAGCCATTATATAGAATCGCAGAGGTAGGAACTTATTAGTAGGCTACCTATAGCAAGCACCATAAAGAGAAACTTTTAATAACTACTTCTATATTCAATCTATGCTTCTTTATCACAACTATAGGAACCCTATTTGGAATCGTCGGTATGCAAACTAATAATACAATTATCTTAGGAGATAACCAATTTTTAGCTCCTAAAGAAGATAAGCTAGTAAAGGCAAATCTTATAGCAAAGCTAAAGGAAAAGCTTAATTTAACAACACTATTACTTTTTAATGGATGCATCCTCTCCCTAAACAAGAATTCTATTACTTTACGCCAGAAGGGTCAAGGCAAGAAGATTAACATTATTAACGTTAACTCTCCAAAACAAGAATATATGGAGCAACGCGCTTATAGAGCTTACGTTGCTTCTATCTGTTAACCCAAGGCTTTATTTAATCTCTCTATTACTGCCCAACACTAGGAACCAACTAAGGATAACGTCCTTGCCCTAAATAAGTGTCTCTTCTAGCAAATAAACTATCTTAATTAGGGACTACTTTACGTACCTATTAATCTTCCTACCACCAAGCTCTTTGTATTTGTTAATAGATCGTTTATAAATAACAAAGATTTTAGCTCCTAGTTAGGATATAAGATTATTATTATAAACAAATCTACTGGAGAGAATAACTTTATAATCCACGGCAATCTTATCCATTAGAGCTTAACCAAAAGTAAGTATATCACTCAAAGCGTTCTAGCGTTAGAGATATATGGAATAGTTAGCGGAGTTAACATAGCAATTATAATTGGAACTACCCTAAAGATAATTATAGATTAACTCGGACTTCCTATTATCCCTATAGTTATATATACCAACTTATACTCCCTTTATAAGTGTTTAGTTAAGCTTGGTACCATAAAGGAGAAGCGCCTTATAATTGACATTATAGCACTTTAGCAATCCTACCAACGGCAAGAACTCTTTAAGATTTAATAGATTAATGGCCAAGACAACCTAGCAGATATAATAACAAAGGCAAACCTAAACAAGGCTCTAGAAACATTCGTTAATACAAATACTCTACATATATAGGTTAAAGGTTAGGTTAAAAGGAAGTAAGAATATAATGCTCTACAGACCCTAATTTTAACCAGCTAATTAGGATTTTCTATACCCAGCATAGAAAATCGCCATTGGCTTGCTTACTACTAGCGCCTTAGCGGCCCTAATATAACACCCACCTAAGCAAGAAGCACTACGTGCTAAAAGGCAAACTTTAGGACAGCGAGACTTATATTACAACGGCAATAGTAAGTAAAGAGGATTGGTATTTGTTCCGCTAGCCAAGCGATATATATATATAGACGACAATCACAAAAGAAGAGTTACCAGTGTCGGGAATAAGGCAAGTGGTCGTTACGTGTTGTTACGTGCCGCTGCGGCACTAGCGCGGGGAGGAGCCTTACGCTCCTCGCCCTCCCTTATTCCAATGAATAAGCTTTATTAACCAACATCACTGTAACCTACTCGAGTAGTCGTTATTGGTGAGTCACCCTGTGTGACCAATATTAGGTTTTAAGATTACCTAAATTTAATAGCTTTAATAGGAAAATATAAACTAAGCAAATAATAAAAATAATAAGAGGATATAAGGGTCGCTAAAGACCCGCTAGGGAGACGCTGGTTAAACATATAACTCCTTTATTATTAGTATATATACGTTAGGAATGCAAAAACTCCTTATTTAAAAAGAAATAATTATAAATGGCGTTATATAATATAAGGCTTTACAACCACAGACTACGCCTAAAATAATACTATTGCTGTGTATAATAGGGATATACCTAATTTATATACACGGTATAGGTGTGCTGCGGCCACTATACAGGCCCCTATAATATAGGGTACTGCTTAAATTAAGACTAAACAAAATATGTAAACTGCCACTAAAGCATATATAAGGCGTAGGAGAGAGAAGACTGCATTAAATATAAAAGATAGAAGGTAAGGGCTTAATAGATATGGGAATAACTACACGCTAGGTTATATAAATGGAAATTGTTGGAAATAAGGCAAGCGGTCGTTATATAACGCCACGGCACTAGCGTGGCGAGGAGTCTTAAGCTCCTCGCCCTTCCTTATTCTAAATATATTAAGCTTTTAACCAACATCACTGTAACCTACTTAAGTAGCCGTTATTGGTGAGTCACCCTGTGTGACCAACACTAATTAGTGGTTGAATACACAGTTAACCATAGAGCAGCTAGGTTTTCTAACAGAAGAGACAGTCTTATATAGGGGTGCTATATGCGCTTATATGGAATGGATCCCAGCGATACTATACTACCTTAGACTTGCGGAAAACTAGTAATAAAAGTGTTACTAAGTACTAGGAGATACTAAGTTATATCTATTATATAGAACAACCACGTTTATAAAGATTTGGTTAAGTACTTTAGGTTAAAAGTGTTACTAAACCTAGGGTCCTAAGTTAATGTCTAAAACGCGTTAAAACAACCATCTTAATACCTTTGGTATACTTTTATAGACTATAGGATTACAATTACTACCTAACTACATATTAAACAACCTTTATTTCCCTTAATTTTTATTAAAACGCGTCAAATAATCTTTAATAATAGCTATTATAGCATTAACCTACCCAAAGAAGTACGAGGACGACATTAACCTAGAGATATAGAAAACCGCTATAATTAATCCTAAAGATGTTAATTAACAAGACTTAAACGGATTCTTATTACACTATATAGCATACTACAAAGATAGCAAATACAACGACACTATGCTATAGTACTATATAAAGGAGGACTTTGTTAGATGGATAAAGGAAACATAGGCTCCTACAAATAAGGATATTATATAGGACTTCTATAACTTCCTATAGGAGAATAGAGTGTTCGTACCTATAGATAGGGGTGCTATTAGAGATAACATTCAGGAGCAAGTTATTAACATAAAAGAAGAGCATAAATGGACTCTATAAGAGATTAAGCACTAACTACGCACTATAAGGAAGCTTAATTCACGATAGAACCTAAGTAATATACTATTAGAGACGCTTCTACCTCCATCTTTAACTCCCCTATATTAACCAATTTAACCCACAACTTCGACTACTGCCCTTTAGTAAGTATAAGATCCCCCTACTTCGCGATCTAATAGCCTTTAGACCCTACCGACTAGACCTATATCTCTACTATAGCCTATAATACAACTCCTACCTCCTCTATCTTAATCTTAAATTGGAGGCAGTTTAAAATTGCTTATAGAGCTTGCAAAGCTCTATTTAGATTAGAAGAAAAAGTTTAATAGGGAATTATATAATGTTTTTAATTCAAAACTACGCATCTTCTATAACTATTGCTAGAAGGTAGGAATAGAGTCTAATAAATACCACAACGCCTATTCTGTTATGCTTAAGGGCCAAGCTAGTACCTTCTATTATAATCGTTTAGCAGGAAAAGGATATAATTTCAACCGCATAATATATAAGTTAAGATACCACTTTAAAACAGAAGAGAATAAGTAGCAGTATATATTAGAATGGAGAGAGACTACCTTTTTAAGGATTATTACTACAAACCTAGGTGTCCCTTGGCTTAATTATCTTTAAAAGCTCTTTAATTAACTTTAGATAATTTAGCGTGGTTTATCTAAATTATATTAAGAGAATTTTAGCCTATATAATTAAGTTATTAGCGTATACTAAGGCGTTAAAGAATGTAACCTTACTCTCTTTAATCCTGTAAATACTTACGAAGGAGTATATGCTTAATTAAGATCTTTTATTAGCACCGCTCTACGCTCTTAAAAAGTATAGTAATTTAACACCTAACTTTAACCTACTTTAATTAACCCGCCTAACCAATACGATTATAACTGGACTGATTAAACATATAGTGGCTATAGTAGGCAATACGGTAGAGGGTATAATCAACAACTATAAGGTAAAGGTAGAGGTCCTTATAGAGGTTTATTCCAAAGTAATTACTAGAAAAAGTGCTATATTTATAAGAAACCAAATTGCTAGTTAACTAGGCATTCTCTTAATAAGTAAAAGGAGGCATATAATAAGTTTCGCCAGAGTATAAGAAATGTTAAAAATTGTAAAGTTACTATAGCCTACTTCTAAAGCTTCCTAGTTTAATATAAAGGCGTAGAGGACCTTAAGGGTAAGGCTAATAAGGCCAAACAGCTTTTTATAGATATAGAAATTAAGGACTACTCTCCCAACTAATACTTTACTAAGTATAGTGAGGTAGATGGCATATAAACCGTTACTATTCTTAATAACTAATCCACGCTCTATGCTATTACGAAGTTAAATATCTTTAATAAGCTAAAAAAGAGTTCTATATTCTCCTTTAATAATAGATACTTGGCGAACGTCTTCTATAGTATTATGCTAGATACTAGAGCCATAGGAGTATCTATAGTAGGAAAACCTTAAGTTTAAGCTCTTTAGCAACTTAATAGCTCTATTTAGATTAACTAATTAACGGCAGGCCAATATACAATTTGTTTTAGTAAGGGTACTATAATCTCTCTTAGCATAATTAAGGTTAAAACCCCCTTAGGGTATATTACTTTTTATATTGTTCCCGCGAACACCCCGTTTTTATTTTGCATTAGAGATATAGATAAATTAGGTATTAAACTTAATAACCTTAAGAATATGCTTGTTTAGGGAGATAATTAGGTGCCTATTATGCGCAAATAGGGTTACCCCTAGTTACTCCTTTATTAACTAGAAAAGAGCGTTGCTTAAAGCCACTTAACTAAGTTAGAGCTACATTAACTACACTATTATTTTAGCCACCTATCTATTTACTAATTGCTTAGGGTTCTTTAGTAAGCAGGCTATAAAGTTAAGGTTAAGGCAATTAGGCATTTTATAAAGTACTACTATTACTGCCAAATAAACTAGAAGTCCCCTAGCTGATTTAAGTTTACCCTTAAAGATAACTATAACTTTAACTTCTATATTATCGTTAATGTTATATATCTTAGCGGCAAGCTAGTACTCTAAGTTATTAACTTTTTAACCTCCTTCTAAGCCGCATGTTTCTTAAAGGATATATTAGCTAGGAACGCATAGGATACCCTTTAATTATACTAGATTAATATCTACTAAGGACCCCCTAACCAAATTGTCTATAATGTAGGAAAGAACTTCTTATCTATAGAGTTTTGATAATAGATAAAGGCAATGGCAATTAAAGTTAAGGAAGTCCCTATTAAGGCATATGATAGTATTAGAAAAGTGGAGCAATATTATATACTATTACACCATGTATATAAGATTATCTCTTTAGAACTAGAGGATACTAGTAAAAAACTTACCTTGCAAATAGCTATTAAAGCTATTAACGATTCCGCTGGCCTAGATGGACTTATACCTATATTACTAGTCTTTGGCGCCTACCCTTAAATAACTAACAATTCTCCACTACCTCCCTCTACTGTGTAATGGGCTGAGGCTATTTATAAAGCAATAAAGAAGGTCCAACGTCTCTACGCTATACGCTAGGTTAACAACGCACTAGAAATAAGAAATGGCCTAAATATCTTAACTATACTTAATCTACTACTCTAGTCTAAGGTACACGTATAGCGTAAAAAGAGAGGATGGTTAGGCCTACATTAACTTATTATAATTAATAGTTAAACTTATACTATTTAGATGCCTTATAGACCCACTTAATTCCGTTTAACTATTATTAAGCCTTACTACAAAGATAACAGTTTTAAGCCTTTATAGGATGCCCTAGAAGATGCCTTAGAGGAGAACTATAATTAATATACTCTAGAAGGCGACTACAATTCTAATATAATTATAGTAGATATGCCGTAACTACAATGCGGTAGAGGTTGCCTAAAGGGATTACAAAATTGCTAATATCTTATTAATTTTAAAGAGCAATTTGTTACCACCATTAAGAATAAAGTTAAGTTATTAATGGCTTTTATAACAGCTAAGGAGAAGGCTAACTTTAAGCTTATAAAATAGCTCTAAAAGGAAGGTTATATTATAACCCTAGGAGCTCCTTTCTAAGCATCCAACAAGTAGGAGATTAATGGTCTTATTATAAGAGAAGTTTTTAAATTTAAGAAGTATAACCCTATTAAGTTTAATAAAGTTCGCATCTTTAAGTTAAAAATGGTTAATAAGATTAAGGGCAAAGCTACTAATACCCTATTTAAGAAATTAAGGCTTATTATCTAAGGTTATAACAATAATAGTAAGGAGGTAATTCTTATGCAATCTCCTATAATTTAATAAGCTAGTTAGCGGGTTATTCTTACACTAGCTCCCTCCTTAATAAAGAATAGAATAGCGGTCTATTTATAAGATATTACTTAGGCCTATACCTAATTAGAGACGCACCTTTAGCGCTTAATATTAGCATACCTTCTAGAGCAAATTCGCCACCAATATCCCAAAGATACGATTATAGTTGTGCTTAAGCTATTATATAGAATTGCAGAGGTAGGAACTTATTAGTAGACTACTTATAGTAAGCACTATAAAGAGAAGCTTTTAATAACTACTTCTATATTTAACCTATACTTCCTTATTACAACTATGGGAACTCCATTTAAAATCGTTGGCATATAAACCAATAATATAATTATCTTAGGAGACAACCAATTCTTAGCTTTTAAAGAAGATAAGCTAGTAAAGGCAAATCTTATAGCAAAGCTAAAGGAAAAGCTTAATTTAATAATACTATTACTTTTTAATAAATGCATCCTCTCCCTAAACAAGGATTCTATTGCTTTGCGCCAGAAAGATTAAGGTAAGAAGATTAATATTATTAATATTAATTCTCTAAAGTAAGGATATGTGGAGCAATACGCTTATAGAGCTTATATTGCTTCTATCTATTAACCTAAGGCTTTATTTAATCTCTCTATTACCGCTTAACACTAGAAACTAACTAAGGATAACATCCTTACCCTAAATAAGCATCTTTCCTGGCAAATAAACTATCTTAATTAGGGACTACTTTACGTGCCTATTAATCTTCCTACCGCTAAGCTCTTTATATTTATTAATAGATCGTTTGTAAATAATAAAGATTTTAGCTCCTAGCTAGGATATAAGATTATTATCGCAAATAAATCTACTAGAGAGAATGACTTTATAATCTATAGCAATTTTATCTATTAGAGCTTAACTAAGAGTAAGCATGTCACCCAAAGCGTTCTAGTATTAGAGATATATGGAATGGTTAATAGAGTTAATATAGTAATTATAATTGGAACTACCCTAAAGATAATTATAGATTAACTTAAACTCCCTATTATCCCTATAATTGTGTGCACTAACTTATATTCCCTCTATAAGTGTTTAGTTAAGCTTAGTACCACAAAGGAGAAGCGCCTTATAATCGATATTATAGCACTTTAGCAATCCTATAAATAGTAAAAACTCTTTAAGATTTAATAGATTAATGGCCAAGATAACCTAGTAGATATAATAATAAAGGCAAACCTAAATAAGGCTCTAGAAACGTTTGTTAATATAAACACTCTATATATATAGGTTAAAGGTTAGGTTAAAAGGGAGTAGGAGTATAATAATCTATAGACCCTAATTCTAACTAGCTAATTAGGATTTTCTATCCCTAGGATAGAAAATTGCTATTAGCTCGCTTATAACTAGCGCCTTAGCGGCCCTAATATAATATACGCCTATAACTCTAAGCAAGAAAGCACCACGTGCTAAAATGCAAATTTTAAAACAGCGAGACTTATATTATAATAGTAATAGTAAGTAAGAAGGATTAATATTTGTTATGCTAGCCAAGCAGTATTTATATATAGATGGCAACCACAAAAGAAGAGTTGCTAGTGTTGGGAATAAGGCAAGCGGTTGTTACGTAATGCCGCGGCACTAGCGTGGCGAGGAGTCTTAAGCTCCTTGCCCTTCCTTATTCTAAACATATTAAGCTTTTAACCAACATCACTGTAACCTACTCAAGTAGCCGTTATTGGTGAGTCACCCTGTGTAACTAACAGAAATAATAGGCAATAAGCTAGAGGGATATAGGTACCTTCCTAGCGTTTCATACCTTTAATACTAGGGGGCTAGGCTAGCTATTCTAAGCCTTAACAGGCCAGAAGTAACGCCGTATAATATTACCAGACTAAATAGGGATATAAGGGTTATAGGGGACATAAGAGAGAGGACGCCCTATAGGAAGACCCCTATAGACAGCTATAGCAAGCTTAAGACCAGAATAATTAAAAATTAGACTTAATACGGTAAATCTAATATTTATAGCCAACCTACGGAGGTCGCGGCCAAAAGTAATCGGACTCGCAGGGGTCCGTGTTTAAGCCACATAACAGGGGTTTGGCGATAAGCAGAGACCCCCTTTTCTGCCATCTTTGCATCTGCTTGCTTTCCTACTTACAAGCTATACATTCGCAATGGCTCTAAAAGGCCCACATGACAATGGACCCCGTGTACAAGCGCTTACTCTCCTTAGTAAGGGCTTCAAACCCGACGAGATTAAGGCCGATACTGGTCTATCGAAGAGTACGATTTACGACCTACAAAAGAAGGCTTTAAGCCGTGGCTACGACCCTTCTAAGGATCGAAAGATCCTTATTGCTTATATAGAGGATGCGCCGAAGGTTGGCAGACCTAAGAAGTGTACTCCAAAAGTAGAAGAAGCGGTAATTAAGACAATCTTAAAGAACTTAACTGCACGAGAGCTTTCTACGTAAAAGATAGCTGACATAGTTTCCCCTCTAGCCAAAGGAGGGATCTCAGCTCGCTCTATTCACCGAATCCTCCGCCGCCAAGGCTATAAGCCTGTAAAACCTACTCGAAAACCTGGTCTTACAAAGGAGAATAAGCTCGCATAATACAATTAGTGCTTAGCTCATAAAGATTGGACTCTTAAGGATTAGAAGAATATAATTTAGTTAGATAAGACTAGCGTTACATAGGGAGGGCAAAGAGGGAGGCTTCGCGTATAGTGAACAGAAGAGGAGGCCTATCATAATCACTATATTCGTCGCCGATGGAAGCACTTTAAGGAGTTTATATTTTGGGGCTGTTTCTCCTATAACTTAAAGGGCCCTTGTCATATTTAGGAGGAAGAGACACTAGCAGAAAAGAAAAAAGCAAAGGAATAGATAGATAAAGTAAATGCAGAGCTAGAGGCACAGTGTAAGCTTAAATGGGAGCTTTCTACACAAATGAGAAGGATGAAAATTACTCGGAATATAAGTGGAAAGAAGCCAAAGTGGAAGTAGTATAAGAAGACTGGTAAACTTGAGAGAAAAGCAAGCAAAGGAGGGATTGATTGGTACCAGTATTATAAGGAGATCTTACAGAAGAAGCTCCTTCCCTTTGCAAAGCAGTGCAAGCTCTCTCATCCTAGTACAATTGTACAAGAGGATAACGCATCCCCACATACTCATAAGCATCAAGGAAAGGTTTATCAATTATGGGAGATTATAAGAATGCTTTAGCCAGCGAACTCTCCTGATTTAAATATAATAGAGCCAGCTTGGTTTTGGATGAAGAGGCAAACTACAAAGCATGGTACAGCAATGAGTAAGGAGCAAATGAAGAATGATTGGCTAAAAGCATGGAAAGACTTGCCACAAAAGAAGATCCAAGAATGGATAGAGAGGATACCAGAACATATTGAGAAGATAATTGAATTAGAAGGAGGCAATGAGTATAAAGAGGGGCGTAATAAGAGGAAAAGGAACCCAAATAGGGTACGTTAGATAGGCACAAACCTACTGAAAATAGATGCCAAGAGAACCCCCTGTCTTGTGGCGTATACCCCTGTAGTCCGATTACTTTTGGCCGCGACCTCCGTATAAAGGGCATATAGCCAACTAGTAAGATTAGGGGAAGAATTAAAGATAATAATAGATTTAGATATAAAAGCGCTAGTAGGAATATAAGACATGGAAATAGAAAGCTCTATATAAAATAAGTAGTAACTAAGGTGTAGATATAAGAGATAGAAGTTCTAAAAATCTTAGAGAAAGTAGAAATAGAAGAAGTAAGGAATAAAGGAAAGATAAAGGACCCTTACTAGGGGTCCGCCACCTATTTATTATATAATATAACTATAGTAATATAAACCACCGTCTTATAAGGCCCCTACTAGATAGTCTAGATCTAGAGAAATACTATATCCTTGCTATATAAGAGCTATACTATAATACCTACATATAATTAACATACTGCACCTAAGAATTCTAGCTCCTATATAAACTAAAAGCAGCTATATACATGTGCTTTATAATTAGTAAGGCTATTAGCCTATTCTTATAGTTATAGCAGGTAGTTAACCTAAATATTATAGTTATAATAATCTAGATATATAGGGGTCCGGTATAAATTATTAATATATATAACCCTAGGGTTAAAGGGGTCCTATAAATAGAGAACATTATATTAGTAATAAGTTTACTAAAAACTAAAGGTACGGAGTTTATTCTATTAGAAGATATAAACCTCTACCACCTACAGTAGGGGGTATTTATGTTGTTGCTAAACAATAGGTAGAGTGCCTACTAAGAGCTACAAATATTTAGGGCCTTAAACTGGCTACCCCCCTAAAAGTAATTATATAGCAATAAGGTACCGCCAGAAGTATAATTAACCTTATATTTATAGACGAAGGCCTATACTAGAGACTTAAAAGGTGTAACCCTAAAGAAGAATAGGCACTCGCCTTAGACTATATCCCTATCCAAATATAGCTAGATTTAGATATTAAGGCGCAACTAAATAGTAAAAGATATGCAATAAGGAAGCTTAAGATAGATAGTTTTCTTAATATAGTTAAACAACAATTTTAAGACCTAAAAGAAATCCACTTAATACCAAACGAGCAAGTCTTATTAGCTACCTTAAAGGAAATTAATCGAAGATTAGAAAGGATCTAGGTAGTAATTAAAAATAGGCTAAAAGAGTACTGCCTAGTCTTAAAACTAGGCCCCTATGCGTAATATATATAGTCCGCATAATACGCGGTTCTTATTACCAGCTAATAATAAACAAGAAGGAAATATATAAGCAGCCATAACCCTAAAGATAAGAGATAATATAAAGATATAAGAAACTAGTTAAAGAATACCCTAAAAAGAGAAGCTAGGAATAACTAGAAATAGTTTATAAATAAGCATACTTTTAACCTAAGCCTCCCCCATAATAAGGGCCTTTAGACTATACAGTGGGGTGTCATAAGTGTCCGTGCCCAGACCACACCAAATGTAATATTTTTCGCTGAATTACCATACAGCAACTGCAAAATCAATTCTATAGCCTTAAAATAGTTATAAGGCTTATCGCTATATAAGATATAGCTATTATAACCTTTTTTTAAAGTCTTAAATCTTATAGTCCTTTGTTAAAAGCCCTGACGTTTTACCAACTTTTTACCAAACTTACTATTTTTAGCATATGTTTTCTACTACCAGATATTAAAAATATTTCTTGAAAATCTAATATTTTATAGAGATTTGCTATTACTAAAACTCTCTCTATTTAAATTTTTATATAAAAAATAGAAAAAAGATGCAATTCTCTATACAAATTCCAATTTTTTAACTTCACAATCCTATAATAAACTTTTATGCTTTTAAAATAATATTCTAAATAGAACAAGTTATAATAACAATAAATCTTTATAAAATATTAAATTTTTGTAAAAAAAATTTAATATCTAGTAGTAGAAAATATATATTAAACATTATAGATCTTATTGGGGAACTAATAGGATTTCTAAAGGAATTGTCGGTTTTAAAATTTTAAAAAAGTAATAATAGCTAGATTTAATATATAATATAAATCTTAGATGTTTTTTAAGGCTTTAGAATTAATTATGTGGTTATTATATATAATTTAGTGGGGTGGGTTGGCTTAAAAATTCGCTTAGGACGGACACTTATGACACCCCACTGTAGCAAAATAGATAAAGAAAAAGGTAGGGCGTTTAGTAGAAGATCTATACCTACTACCCCTATAAAGAGCAGGGGAATTATAGGCCACTAATAATAATAATAAGAAGGTAAAGATCTTTATAAAAAGGTTCTTCCCCTAACTAGCTCTAGCAAACCTTAGTAATATTATAGGTAAAACACTAGAGACTCGCCTATAGGTTAATAGCGATATAACAATAGAGGAAATAGCTAGAACTATTAGCCGCCTTTTAAATAATATAGCTCTAGGACCAGATAGGATTTTAAATAAGGCCTTAAAGACCTATGGATTACTTATAGCACCTTAGCTTATAGATATAGCTAAAGTATACTTTACTATAGGCTACTACCTATAACTTGGAAGAGCTATAACGACGGTTGTTTTATAAAAAGAAGGTAAAGTAGATTACTTAATCCCAGGAAGCTACCGCCCTATTGCCTTAGAAAACACCTTTAGTAAGATCTTAAAAAGGGTAATAGCAGATAATATAGCAGACATAGCTAAGGAATACGCCTTACTACTATAAAGCTAAATAGGGGCAAGAAAGAACCGCTTAATACTATTAGCACTTACGCTACTTGCTGCCACTATTAAATCTACATAGGCGATGCGAAGGGACTTTATAATATTAATGCTTAGCCTAGATATTAGTGGTGCCTATAATAATATACCCTATAAGCGCCTCTTATATATCCTTAGGGCAAAGGGCTTCCTAAAATAGATTATATAATTTATTTAAGGATTTATAGGCTAGAAAGAAATATTATTAGTCTTTAGCAGATACCAGAGCCCCCTATTATAGTTATAACAGAAATACTATAAGGATTACCCCTCTTGCCTATACTTTTCCTTTTCTTTATAAGCAACCTACTTAACTCCTTTAAGGAAGGGGCGACCTAGGGAATAGGTTTTATTAATAATATAAATCTAATTATATACGGGTTAATAGCTGCAAAGAATTGCAGAATACTAGAGAAAGCTATAATACCTATATAAAATAGGCAAGACAATATAGAGTCTAATTCTTACTAAAGAAATACCAGCTAACCTATTTTATAAGAAAATGTAACCAATCTATAGATCTCTAGTATATAATTTATATTTAAGGCTTTAGTAGCTAACCAGTTTAAGGCCAAAGGGTATTAGGAGTATAGGTAGACAGTAAGCTCTAGTAGAGCATATATACGTTATAAGCGGCCCATAAGGGCTAAGTATAGTATATTATAATATCCAGGATTGTTAATTCCATATAGGGTCTATACTTTTAGAGGTTACGCCTACTATATACAGTAGTTATCTGGCTAACTATAATATATAAATCCAGTATTTGGGCTATAGGAGAAACTAAAAAGGCTCCCCTAAACTACTTCTTAAACTACTCTAAAAGGTCTAAATAGCCTACCTCTAGAGTATAATAGGCGGGTATAAGCAAATGGCTACAGTACTGCTTAAAAAGGAAGCTAATATCCCCCCCTATAACTATATATTAAAGCTGCTATAATATAAAGGGTATAAAAAGAGCGCAACTTTAATATTATAAAGTATATTAAGACACGCCTAAATAAACTATAGAGGGACCCTAGGGTGCCTTATAGGAGAGCAAACTAATAACCCTAAAGTTGGGAAGATATATTAGAGAAATAGGTAGAGAAAGTAGAAGAAAAATCGTGCTATATTAGGGCCTAGGCCTATATAAAGAAGAAAGGGAGACATGTAAAAGATTAGTAAAAATAATAGTAAGAGAGAGAAAGAAGCTAAAGTAGAGTATAAAAGAGTACTAGGAAACCATCTACTACAATATAATACTAGTTAGACTAATACTGGAGAGGTATATAGGAGTTAAAGGTATAGAGGCTAACTTAGGCAAGAGGAACCTAATGTTACAGACACTTTAAGTACGATATTACGACTACTTGGTGAAGAGTTGGAAGAAGCTAGTTAGTTAATAAGTGTACGGTCTAGGATGGAACCAGTGGAGCTATATGACAAGGAATAGTAGCTAAGGTTACATAGTGTGATCTGTATAATCTATAGGATCTATAGCGGAGCAGATAGAGCAGATAGAGCAACGACTTTCTTAGGAGTATAGATATGTATTTAAGGACCCACAGTCCCTACCTAGATAGTTCCTTTCCTTATAGTGAATCTTAGAATATAATTAGAGTTAATCTGTTAGGCAACCACTCCACCAGTTATTATTTATACTTATTATATTATTAACTTCCTATTTACTTATACACCTAGCCCATTAGCGAGTCTACCATAGTGTTTCCCACAAGGCTTTGTTATACATTTACTACCTAGTTATGGTATTAATAAAGTTAAATAATATGCCACCAAAAGCACCAATTATAACGCCATCTACGGCAGCTACGACCTTAGGGTTAGGAGGAGACACCAGTATAAGGGATACTAATTTGCAGCTAGTTACGGTAGGTTAGTTACAGGAAATAGTTAATTAATTAACAGACAATAATTAAATACTTAAAGATAGAATTAATGGCATTGGAGCAGCTAAGGTTAAGCTACCCTTAATTAAACAATTCTTAGGGGAGAAGTCGAAGCTTGAAGAATTCCTTATATAAATGCACTTTAAGGTTATATAAGAAGGGGCGAAATTGGCAATACCTTTCGGACCAAGTAGTATATATAGGGTTGTTCCTAATAGGAAGAGTACTTAAGTAGTTTAAACCTTACCTTACCAAAGTTTAAATAAACGGAATAACAATTACTAATTAGGAAGTACGGTTTATATTTACTAACTAGAATAGGTTTACAGAGAGACTAATACAAATATTTAAAAACCTAGAAGCAATAACTATAGTAGAAAGAAAACTTCAGAATCTAGTATAATATACTTTAGTAATTAAGTATATAACCTAGTTTTAAATTCCTATAATGTAGGTTAAGTGAAATAACAAGGCGCTTATAGCACAGTATAAATAGGGACTTAAGGCTAAAGTCTAGGACGTAATTATCCTAATAGAAGATGCAGAAACTCTAAGAGAGTTAATAGATTAGTTAATTAAAATTAATAATAGGATCTATTAGAGGGAACAAGCTAAGAAAGGTCAAGATAGAGTTCTATAGTTATATAAGGCGCAGAGTACATAGTAACAGACATAAAGCCATAAACTATAGAATGGTGGGCTAGAGCCAATGGACCTAAGCAGTATTAAAGAATTTAAGAGATAGAGTAAGAAACTATAAAAACCTAGAGGTTAATAATTAAGTAATTATAGGACTAAGGAGCAGAGGCTAAACTAGGGATTTTAGCAGTAAAAGACATTTAGGCGGACTCCATAGCAAAAATAGTAGTTTAAGTTAAGAGCTTATATAAATTGCGGAAAATAGGGTTATTTTGCTAAAAACTATAGAGGTAGTTAGAGTAACCACGCGGTAAAAGGCATAAGGTTGTTAGAGTATAATAATATAGATATAGGTGTATTGCGTAGGACCAAGGAGTATTTGATTAAGCACTTCGCGTTTTATTACAACAATATATATCAAATTTATAAGGACGCTAAGTATGGCGCAAGCTATTAGCTATAAGAGCCAGAGTTAAGAGGACTTAAGGGAACCACAGAGTTAGACAAAGAATAGAATTGACTCTATAAGCTAGATTAAGATATTACAGCAATATGTAGATAAAGATTAGTAACCATAATAATAGAGTTAGAGTACTTATTAATTAACAGCAATAAACAAAAGGGGACTAACTGGGAGTACCTAAACCTTAATAATGCAACAGAAGTAGAGACTAAGACCACTATAGAACGCGGTTTAGTAACGGGCATTATAACACCGTTAGATACAGCATCTATTACTTCGTGAGATAGACGGAGCAATACCTAAAGAGGGTTAAGTAAGCAGACTACTGCTAGTACTAGCTTACCACTTAATAAAGGCAAGAGGTTATAGGCTTAAGATTCTTAAGAAGAGATAAGAGATAGTTAAGATTCTTAAGACAAGATAAGATATACCTAAGAACCTATAACAGACGAAAACCGATAAGAAAGGGTAGCAGCTTAGTTTAAAGACAAATAAATAAGTATAGGATAAAGATTCCTAGGGAACTAAGATTTTAAAGAACAAATAAGGTCTATAGTAGTTTTAGGCAAATACAGTGTTTAGTCTAAAGGTTAAAAAGTTAACACTATAATTAAGAAGCAAGACGACTTTAAAGATCCTTTTAGAAGAAGGAAAATAAAAGAAAGCATAGATAAATTTAGATAAAGAATTATTGTATAGCAAGAGCAGAAGCTAGACTAAAGATTAACTATGCTAGGATATATAAGGGATAGGGTACCCGTATAAAAGGTTATAAATAGGCCAAGGGTAGGCACACTAAGAGCTAAGTGGTTAGATAAATTAGAACAAGAGAAGGATCTAGGAATTCCAACTAGATTTATAGAAAGATACACTAAAGGTTACAGCAATGCAGCAGTAAAGAGATACTTCCTTACGGACTAATTATATACACTTATAGAACTATACCAAAAGTAGTACTAATAACGCGGAAATAATAAGTGGGGAATTTTTTATATATAACTAGATAAAAGAGTTGTCCCAGATTAAGCAATTATGGAAAAATAAATAAGCTATATAAAGGGAGCACTAGTTATAACTTTTAAAGATCTAGAGAACTAAGCTATAGACTAGAGAGAAACAAGGTAAGTGTTAGTACTAGTATATAAGACAGCTATAGTTAGGTTAACGCGGGAAAGGTTTAAACTTAAAGAAGAAAATTAACTAAGGGTTGACCTAAAGCACCCAGCGTATTATATATTAGCGTGGATAGCATATATAGATAATATATTAATATACATAGGATACTAAAGGATAAATATCGCAAGTATCTAATAAGAATGTATTAGATAACAGACAAAAAGCAGTATAGAGACGCTAGGTATATGCATAGTTGGCACCTAGTAGAAGTTTAAGTACTAGGGGACTTAACACTTTAACTAGGAAGATTCCTTACAGAAGAGTGCCTAGAGAACACTTATTTATAGTATATAGAGGAAAAGAAAAGAACTAAGTATTGGCTAAAAAAGGACTAAATATAGTTGAGATCTAATAGCTAGCAGTTAGGAAAAGCGGAGGCCTATAGGACTAAAGGGAGCCAGTAGTAGAGCCTTAGACCCTTAAAAGAATTATAGGTCAACACCTAAATTTATAAGTAAATTAGTAAGATTAAAGGTTTAAAGTATTAGTGGATAGTAAAGTAATAAGAAACCATATATTACTAATAGCAGTCTAAAGGATAGGACTACCTTATAGACAAAAAAGGGACCCTTATCTATTAATAATAATTTTCGGAGATCCAATAGCCTATAGAGGAGGCATTATTAATCTTAAAACAGGACCTATTTAGTTAACTATTAAAAAAAGGCCAGTAGAAATGTCTCTTAATATTCTACCGTTAGAAAAGGATAAGGCAATACTAGAAATGCCTTAGTTACAGGAATATAATCCAAAGATTAATTAGGTTATAGGTTAGGTTAATATTAAGGATATATAATAACGCAAAGTAAGATAGTAAACTAAGATAGTATAGTACTAAGTCGGAGTGATGTATAAAGAGACTAAGCAAGGCTTAAGCTATATACTAAAAAGATACTATAAGTATAGTAAAAGACTATAGAGCCCAGAAAGTGAAAAGCTGTTAGAATATATAGCATAGAACTATAAAATAGAATTAGAACTAAGAATAAGTCTAAAGTTCTTTCTAATTTATAAGCTTACTAAGATAGAGTTAGTGGCGCTTAAGGAGTGTATCCAGGAAAACTTATAAAAGGGATATATCTAACTATTATAGTCGTTAGCGAGATATCTAGTACTATTCATACTAAAGAAAAATGGAAAACTTAGGATATGTATTACCTATAGGTAGTTAAACAGCATTATACGGAAAGATAGGTATCTTTTGCCCTTAATTAGCAAAATCTAAAACAGGATAGGTAACGCGCAAATCTTTATAAAGATAGACCTAAGATAGGCGTACTATTAGATTAGGATTAAGGAAGGAGATAAGTAGAAGGCAGCCTTTAGGTTAAAAAAAGGACTATATAAGCCATTAGTTATGCAGTTCGGACTTACAAATATATTAGCAACATTTTAGAAACAAATTAATAATGTATTAGGAGAATACCTTAATGAATTTATTATAGCGTACCTTAACAATATTATTATCTACTTAATAAGTAAGCAAGAGCATAGAGAACACGTTAAGTGGGTCTTAAAAAGACTATAAGAAGAAAAGATACTAGTAGCAATTAAGAAATGCGAGTTCTTCATCTAGAAGACCAATTTTGTTGGATTTATTATTAAACTAGGCAAAATTAGCATAGACCTAAAGAAAGTTAAAGCTATAGTAAGTTGGCAAGAACTAAAGAACATTATATAGTTAAGATTGTTCCTAGGGTTTTATAACTACTATAGGGGGTTTATAGCACAATGGTTAAAAAGTGTTAAGCTATTTATAAGACTTATAAAAAAGGAGGAACTATGGGCATAGGGCAATAAGTAAAAGAAGTTGTTTAAAAAACTTAGAGAGATATTTACCTAGGAACTAGTTCTTAAGATCTATTATTAACTAAAGCTAGATATAATTGTAGAGACAAACGTATTAAATTTTATACTAGAAGTATGCTTGTTATAGAAGCACTAGGACGCATAGCATCTAGTAGCATACTATAGTTAAAAGATAATACTACTAGAACTAAATTACGACATCTATAACAAGGAGTTATTAGGTATAGTTATAGTACTTAAAGAGTAGTGTCACGGGACCACCCCGTGACACCTCGTATACGTCCACTTATTTCCACCGTCTCGACCTCTATATTAATAACTCAGTTAATTAAGGCACGTAATGGCAATCTAAGGCAATTTGCCATTATGTGGCGGTAATCTACAGCAATCTGCTATCCTCTACTATATTCCGCCGAATTCTGCTAAGATCTGCTAGGACTATAACCTAAAGCCTATTCTGCCCCATGCACGTATTAATTAAGCAACCAAGTTAACAATATATATACTCTTTTCTTCCTATTTCCCTACTTTCTTTCCCTATATAACGTCTTAACTTTATTATATAGTTTATATATATAGCTTATTAATATCTACTTCGCTATATATTATTACTACTTATACTCGCTCCGTAATACTACATTACATTAACCTTATATACCACCCTCTAAAATGCAAAATAACCCCAAAGCCCCTATAATAGCTGCTAGCATTATATCCGTACTCTAAAAACAATTGGCAGAGATCTAGAAGTCCTTTATAGACACCCTTATATAAAACTAAGCCACTTTAATTTAATAACAAGCCAAGCAAGAGGTATAACACCTATAAATGATTAAGGACCTCTAAGAAGAAGTCCGCACCTTTAAAATACCCTAAGACTAAACACCTTCTCTAGAGATAAACACGTGGGACAAAAGTCCCAAACCTATAGTAACTATTTACCCTAAACCAACTACCGCACTATAACAATCCAAATAATTACTAAACCCTCTAATATTTACCAATAAATAATAAGAACTCCAATTATTTCTAAGCTAGCTTAAAAATAAGCTAACTGGTAATGCTAACTGCTACCTAACTAAAGCCAACCAACTCTATTACGCCCTAAGTTAACTAGAAGGAGACGCAGCTGACCTTATTAAACCCCTTTAACCGAACTTAGTACAAAGTCTGGTTATACTACTTAAAGCTATATATAGTAACCTAAACCGCCAAGCTATTGCCTAAAGGAAGATAAACCACATAACTTAAGGAATAAAAAGCTTCCCAGTATACTTTTTTAAATTTAACCATTACGCAAAGGAAACAGGCTAAAATGACTCCACACTGGTTAACAGCCTTATTAAGTCCCTAAGCCCTAAACTAAAAACCTCCCTAATAGGTATAGACCTACCAGGAGCCCTTAACGCCTATATAAACGTTATTAACAAATAGTATAATAACATACTATGCCTAACACCGAAGTCCACTCCTTAATATAATATAACAACTCTATAAATGTCTACTAAGTTATTATCTCAGCCTAAGCACCCTAATGCTATGGATATTAACATAGGGACCCTAAAATACGCTCTACTAGGGTCCCCTAAATAAGAATAACACATTAAGCTAGGCCTTTACTTTAAATGCGGAAGTAAGGATTATATCTTAAGATACTACTCCGTTCCTATGCCCTAACATAATTTATAAACAGCTAATACTAACAACCATTTACTATATTAATCCTCTAGTTACTATCCCTAATCTTTACCTAACTCTAGCCCCGCATCTAGTAAGCACCATTTATAAGGATAAAGTTATAACTAATATTCTATAGGAACCCCTTCCCACTCACCACTAAAAGGTATATTTTAGAGTTAAGTTGCTCTTTAGGACAGCTATATTACAGGATCTTATTAAATACATTAGATATTGCAAACCCTAACTCTTAGGATTGTAGTATAACTGTTAACTACCATCTTTAGTAGAAAGGTTAATAGGCTAATACTTAAGTCCTAATTAACACAGGTGCTAGTAGCGTAGGATTTATTAATAAGATCTTTATATAAGATAATAGGTTTACCCTAATACCCCTTAAGTAGTATATTAATATATTTAGATTTAATAGCAAATGCACTATCTTAGGCTGTATTACTTATATAGCGGCCCTAAGACTCTAATACCTAAACTATAAAGAATTAATTAAGCTCTTTGTGACTACCCTAGGTTACCTAGTAATCCTTAGACAACCCTAGATAAAGCTATATAAGGTAACCGTTAATTAAAACAACCTTAAGCTTCTATTTACCGCCCCTTGTTATAAGCAGAAGTGCCTTATAACCTACTGCTTAGACCCCAAACTAAAATCTAAAAAATCTGCTAAAATCCGCTAGTCTAAAATTTCCACTAACGTCTACCCTATACCTAAAAAGTCCACCCAATTCCACCTACCTAAGAATTCTATTAAATTCCACTAATATAAGATTTCCACTAATGTCTACTAAGAACCTAAAAATAATATATAACTACACACCCTAACTCTAATTGCTGCACCTTAAACTAAGCAGAAGCTTAAGCTTAACATATAAAAATACTAGAAGAACTAGTATTCTACTATAAAAAGGATACTTAAAGAACCCGAACCTAAATCTAATACTAGTAATAGTAACTCTTTGATTAACGTCTGATACGGATCCTACTGGCCCACGCAGACTACTCCGCACAGGGGGGAAAACTTATGTATTTACAGGAAGAAAACCCCTGTAGTTAGGGGAGGAAAAACCCTATAAGCAGCCTTAGTAGGATGAAAAACCCCGATTTGCCATATTTGCACGTAGCTGCGGCCCTGCGGGCCTACAGCACGTCCTCCTCCTTAGATGTTTTGAACTCCTTGGGAACCACTGCTTCCTTCTCTAGCTTATCCAAAGCTAGGGTTCACTACGTCCTAGCTAGGCCTTGCCAATTAATCGCTGTGTATTTATTGCTGCCTCTTCCATATCTTAACCATCCCCTGTGTGCTATCTCTTGTTAACTATTGCCATATACGCCTTGCCTCCCCCCCCTAGAGCCATCAAAGGCGTAAGGGGGATTTATCCGTTCTACTATCCTAATACCAAAAGACAAAAGCGGGATGTGTGTACCTGGGTATCTTTTATGCCTAGGCCCCAGTCACTAGGCCCTCTCTAAGGGCACCACTCCGTCAAGAGGAGACAAGGAAAACCATACAGGGTTATCCGGCTAATGGTTTTAGTAATATTACGGCAGTACGGCGAGTGACCGTATGCTCCGCGGGCGACCGCCCTAAGGGTTAGGAGGGGCCGTATATTTACTTATATGTTCGTTTATTCGCGCGTTTACTTGTTTATTAATATAAGGTTGTCAATACTTTCAATTTAGGGGTTGGGGGATGTTATTGAGTACTATCCATCCATGTTGGATCGTACAGGTGCCCTGGATAGGAGAACAGTAGTAGTCGTCGTATTGTAGAGGGCCAACAGTGGTGGTTTTCAAGATCTTACCATCCAAAAAATTTTCACCACCGCCCTTAACGCCCACAACCACCACCAGGTCCTGTCCGCACGCTGTGCAACGTCTCTGCGTTGGCTCTGGATCTGAGCTTCAAAGACCCAGGTTCGTAGCCATCACCACGTACAGGTGCAGAGTCCGATTTCGACGGCCTAAATCTAATACTAACTCTATACTTAATACCGAACCTAAATCTAAATAAGAAACTATATAAGAAACTAAGGATAATCTAAGCTCGCTTAACACCTTAGATATTTATATAATTAGAGCTACCCTATTAGCATAACTTGCTAGAAAACCTAAATATACAATCTTCGCCATTATAATAGCCAATATTAAAAAGGCCCTAGCACTAAAAAAGCACACTAACCCTGCTATAAAAGTACCAGTATGCCACTATAAGTACCTGGAGGTATTCTTATAAAAGGAAGCTAATAAGTTAGTAGAGCACTAACTATATAACTATAAGATTATACTTAAAGAAGGAAAACAGCTAGGATTTGGACCACTATATAGAATGTCTTAAAACGAACTCTAAGTGCTATGGAAGTACTTAGACAAACACCTTAGTAAAGGATTTATTAGGGCAAGCTCTTTACCTATAGCTGCACCTATAATCTTTATTAAGAAACCTAGCAGCGGTCTATGCTTTTATATAAACTACCAAGCTCTTAACGCTATTACTATTAAGAATTGGTACCAGCTCCTATTAATTTAAGAGACATTAAATTAATTAAGTAAAGCTTGCTACTATATAAAACTTGACCTTATCTACATATTTAACCACCTCTATATCGTAAAAGGAGATAAATAGCTTACCGCATTCCGCACTAGGTATGGACTATTTAAATACTTAATAACGCCGTTTAGCCTTATAAATGCCCTAAGTTTATTTCAGCACTTTATAAATAATACCCTATAACCTTACCTAGATGTTTTCTATACTGCTTATATTAACAATATCTTAGTATACAGCAATAACCTAACTAAATATAAGAAATACGTTAATCTTATTCTAGAAGCTCTGCGTGGAGCTAGCCTACTATCACGGCACTGGCCTGACGCGTTGTTATGACTCGGTGTTGTCATGACACGAGCACAGACCTAACCCCTAAGCGACGTGTATATATACCGCCTCACCTCCTACATAGTTCTGCACACGACATC
>Ga0307507_10003568_pt1 | contig 29744 bp, 18 predicted proteins | sample 7_EM_MG_FD_207223 | JGI IMG/M metagenome (GOLD analysis project Ga0307507, IMG submission 207223) | Populus trichocarpa ectomycorrhiza microbial communities from riparian zone in the Pacific Northwest, United States - 7_EM | ecosystem: Host-associated > Plants > Roots > Unclassified | place... | reverse complement strand
AAATAACTACATTGTGGTATGAAGAGGAGAAGAAGATGGAAAGGGGGTATTGTATATAAATAGTAGGGCCAGCCCGCCAAGGCGCTAATGGTGGGCCAGCCAACAGTAGGAAACAGTACGAGACAGTATACGACAGGTCAGTGCCGTGACACTATCCGAATTAGGAAGCTATAGAGGATTATTTTATAATTAATCTAAACGCGGCCTAGGTAAAGCTGAACAACTACTACCTTAAGCTTAATAATACTCCAGTATATTACGCAGTAGTCCTTCTATATCCTTATTTTAAACGCTTCTGCTAGAATGCTTAGAGGGACAGGCCTAATTAGATTATTAGCGGCAACGCTGCCTTCTAAACTCTCTGGCTTTAGTATAAAGATCGTTTACTACCTTTATTAGCGGAACTAGAGGCACCGCCTCTAAAGCGCGTGCGAGCCTCTACCGGCCGTGATAGTCATATTAACGCCTACTCTGGTGCCTTAATACTAAGCCAGATGGTCTATAAGGATAAGTATATGCGGTAAAAGTTGCTTAATCCTCTACTAAAGGAATACCCGTTGGCCCAGGATCTAATTAAGTACTAGTAGTAGATGTAAATTAAGTTTCCACGCCTTGCCTAGTTCGCCTTTAATATACTAACTATACCAGCTATAAGCTTAGATTGTAAGCGAGGATTTAGTAAAGCTGGTAATCTACTAGAGCTTTATCGATCTAGGCTGCAGCCAATAATAATTGCTGCTCTACAATGCACGCGTTCTTGGAAGAAGATGGGTTATAAAAAGGCCGCTAGAGAAGGCAGTAAGTCTATTAATTTATATAAAGCTAATAGCTAATAAAGGAATAGCTGCTACACCTTCCTTTGCTACCTCCCGATCCTCTACACCACGCCAAGATCGCGATATACGCGCTGCCTTTACCGAGTCTGCCTTATAAACTGCCTCCGAGCCGCGCGAACAAGCCTATACCTTATACTACAATTGATTGGTGGAGGAGCTTGGTGGGCAATATACTGCTACTAGGCGAAGCCATGGCGGATTTTCTATAGAACTTCAAATTCTATTGTCTTGGCAAGCAATTAGCAAGCAAGCAAGCAAGCAGACGTGATTTTGAGGCTAACAAGCAAGCAAGCAAGCAGAGGGCTTCCAAATCGGGCAATCAAGCAAGCAGAGGGGTGTTTTGCTTGCTTGCTTGCTTATCAGCAAGTCTGAGCCTAGCCTATTACCACCTACGAATTGTTACTAGTAATTTAAATTAGGGAAGGCAGTTCTCTTTTATAGTTTAAGAGCTTCTTAAACTAGGAGCGGATCTGAATTTTCCTATAATTAAATCAAGAAATTCTCTAATGTGGTTATAATGCTTAAGAAATCAGGTAGCAAATATAAGATGAGTATTAAACCAATTTATACTAGCGGTAGTAGCAGAGGGGTATGATATGATATTAAAGTAGCCGATAAGAGGAGGCAATGTTAATGCTATCTTTTCACCAGGGAAATTTTTGCTCGAGAGCCACCATTGTAGGCAGTATTATATATGTGGAATCTAAAGACGGCTGAGCTTTTATTGTAGGATAGTATAGATCCAAAAGTTCCCAATTATAAGGGCGAAACTTGGTTTTAACCTGCGGAGCATAATGGTTTCATGGGAACCTTGAGTTTCTGACATGCTCAAAAAAGCTGCCTTACATGTACTGAGCTCTGATTATATCTATAAAGGATATCCAGAGGCGTTGGGTAGAAAATCGAGCACAGCTTTACAAAGGCCAACATACCTATTCACCTCTCACCACAATCCGCTTCCGTTTGAAGATAGTTATTATGAGAGTTGCACGAGACGAAGAGGTCTAAAATCAGAATAGCACTATAGGCGCTGGGTAATTGATTGAATAACGGAGCCGAGCTGGATAAGACGGTGAGCAGGTGTAGAAATAATGGACAGACGAATAGATGGAATGTGATAGTGGAAAAAAATCCAGTTTTCCTAGTTCCACAACTGCCTGAAGCCCTATCTTGACCATCTTCTTTCAAGATATCTTCTACACAAGGAATATTACCTGCAATAATAATCTCTATTGTTACAGCAAGTTTTAGTACAAAATCTCCAACGACAAGCTCACTCATCCCATGACTTCCATCCCTTTCAAGATCTCCTTGAACTCTCCTCCGAGTGCTTTAACGACAACGCTTACGTCTGGCACCTCAGGAACATCTCCCTTTTCTTTGTTCTTGACTACACTACTATCACCCTGTTCTTTCACCTCTTTCCCCGTCCTAAACCGACCTTTTGCTGTTGCTGGAGTGATCAGAGTGGAATCTAGCAACGCGTGCCATCGCGCGAGATATATACCGGGACCATAGGCAGTCTCAGCATTATTCGCAAGGATCGATTTCATGCGCGCAGTTGAGGATGCTTTGAGAGAGGAGAGATAAGCGGAGTGCGCATCAAGAGCTTTCAAGACAGCTTTCTGGTCGGCCTCAGAAAGACTCCTGAAAAGTGCCGTAAGAGGCGCCGTCATGGCGCCCGCATCCTCAGTAGAATCTGCCGATTCCTGAAGCACTTCGGATGCGTCGCTATTGACTTTAGATATGAGAGGAGGCATCGGATCCCTGAACTCTGCGGCAGCCTCTTTAGCGTATGTCCGGAACTGCTCAGTTACCTCACGCCCGTTTTTGGCGACTTGGTGGAGGAAGCGGTGGGAAGAGGGGATGTGTTTTCGAAGAAGATTAACGTAGTCCTCCACAGACGGGAGAGCAGTTTCAGCCTCGTTTTTCGTGCTCCCATTCCCAGAACCACTATTTTTCCTAGGCTTGCTTGTCTTGATCATATCATTCAGGAAGTTCTCAAGGTCGGTTAGGGTGGCGCTAAGATCTACAGCGTTGTGCACAGATCGAATGATAGGATCATATGTAGCGACAAGATCCCGAATTGCTTGGGTTAGAAGGTCGGGCTGTAGACGGCAAAGGACCTTCCCCAGTTCGTCGCGATCCCGAATGGAGAGGTACGTGCTGTAGTGTTCTAGAGCCTGGGCATGCTGAGGGTCTGGAAGCGTAGTAGAGGGCGGCGGGTTTGTAGACTCGAGGATAACGGTTATGATCGATTTGGACTGCTCTATACTAATAGCTCTGAGTTTCTCGTGCTCCTCGCGCGGCTTGTAGATGTGTGATTTTACAATATCAAGATGCTCCTTGCTCGGCGCATCCTTGGATTTCTCGATCTGAGTGGCATATTTCTGGAGTTCAGAACTGTCCCAAGATAGTACGGTGGAAATGATTCTGTGATTTTGACTTAGTCTACTTCTAAACCAGCAGGTTCATGTGGATCATACCGTTGGAATAAATTCATGCCGTCATCTGCATTTTTACTCCACCCCATCCAGTTTGTAAATGCGGTCACGCTCAATTTAGTTAGGACTAATTGTACCATCCCGTTAATCATGGATGCGGCATTGCCGACCCGCAATGTTTGTCGAACAAGGGTGTAGGGAACTAGCTTATGGACATTCTCGATGACTTTGAGTAGGTATTGCCCATCTGGAGATATCACGAAGACGTGATGCATGAAGGACGCTAGGCTGAAAAGAAGTGTTAAAATTTACCCAATTCAAGAGAGACAATTTGCGTCACTCACTTCAGAAGAATAAACTCATGCGCGGCCTGGACCAAGGAAGAGTGATCCTCTAAGCGCCCTGTTTCTGCTGTCTTATCAAAGAGTTCATCAATCAAATCACCGTATATGAGCCCTTGGAGGGCATCATCCCACGCTCTCATAACATCTTCCGCTTTTGTGGTATCGTACTTCCTTTCTATATTCTTGACCTCTTTCCTCGGGAATCCCCCCAGACAGCCTCTTGCGAGGTATTCCAACAATGCCGATATAGCAGTTGTTAGCGTCTTCCTAGCCCCAATCACGCCCTTATCATAGCTCTCCGACAACTCCGCGCCGCCCAGTTTCGCGATGAGGATCTGGCATCTTTCCTGCCAGAACTCCGGCGCTACATTACTCAAACCCGGTAACTTCAACGCAAACTTGTTCAGCAGCGTCTGGAGTAGTGGTGAGGAAGTCTGCACGCCATCCTCCTTCTTAAACGGGTATCCGTAATTATCTATAGCGTCTGGCGACTTGAAATTCTCAATCTCAGCATACGTCTCGTGGTGGGTGAGTATGTCGAAGAGGGCGTGCGCCTGAGCGGGCAAGAGGGTAGGGTCGGACATGAGGTTGAGTGCTTTGCGGGGACATGGTGGTTCTTGTTCAGGCGTGGGAAAAGTAAACTGCGCATTATTGCAATGACGTTCCAGATGACGGCGGGCGCAGGAAGCTTGGCATGCGGCTAAGATCTTTCCGGCTGGCACGGCTGAGGCGGAGAGACAAAGGTAACATCCAATATTAATCGTTAAAGGCAAGATGACTCCAAGCAAGTTCCACCCACTCTAAGAAGCAGTATCTATTCTCTATATTGAGGATTCTAGCCAACATGTTTGTCACAAACTCACACACATATTTCACAAATTTCTACTTCTTTTCTTCACACTATCAGACCCTATCTCCTTGAACTTCCGATTACTAACTTATCCTGAGTCTTTTTCTAATCTTCGGATAATAGACATTCTCTTGCTTGCAAGATCTTCCAACGTGTGGAGCGACATGTTCCTTAGTTCGTTATGCCAAGCTGCGCTTCTGCGCTCCATTTCAGCGTTCATCTTGTCGACTACGTTCCCCGCTGTCTAATATCCTTAATAGTCACCGAAATTTTCGAGAAACAATGTTCCTGGTTTTTCAGATGCTGATCTTGAGTTTCGAGTGCTCCTTGTTTCGGGCTCCCTGCTGAATCATTAAGACGAGGCAGGTCCCCATCTCGCGTTTCTTCCAAATCATCACTGAGAATAGCCAACTCTATGTCATTCGCCACTCCAGGAGCCCTCTGCGAATCCCCGATTTTCCTTGAGACTCGGAGATACATCTGCTTCAATTTCCGTTCGCGATACTCTTCTCGGGTCTCTTTCTTTGGAGGCGAAATCGAAGGAGGATTCACCACCAGTGCCTTAAGTGCCTCGTTGCCTGGAAGCCCCATATAATCCCTGATCTCATGGTGCCAATCAGCATCGGAGGCATATGTGCTCTTTGCAATGTTAGCCGCTAGCGATTGCACGTATACCGAATCTGCTGATCAGCCTTCCTCATTCCACAGTGTTTCTATCACGTTCTTATGCAGCTGTGTCACTGTCATATGGTGGTATATCGCTTCACCGAGGAGTCGCGCCTGGTGTCCCATGCCAAAGAGTCCGAAAGCCCTACGCGTGCCAATCTCCTGCACAAGCCCTTTGGAGATTTCGAAAGGCTTTTGCCTGGAATTTGGCGAATGGCATATTTGAATGATCCATTTGAGCACATTTGAAACGCTTGGACGATCTGTCGAGCTGGGCGGGAGCTGGGTTATGTGCATGAAGGATCCACTTCCCAGCTTTGGTGGCTTATAAAATTGTAACAGAATAGGGCGAACGTGAAAAGTACATTTTTGGAAATTCCCTTGTCTGTTAGACTTTCGTTGACCATGTGGACCTGGCAAAACGGGCCTTCATCTGTGAAGGCTTTGCGTTCAGCGTCCGAGAGGGATAGAAATTGATCGACAGTATACTTGGGAAACTTAGTGATGTTGAGCTCTTCTAAGTGTCGTGGTGTGCAGGCTCGCTGTTGGAATATGATCTCGTTGATCAGGGGTCGTAGAATTCTAAGCGTTTTCAGAGAGGAATCGTGAGACTAAGTTAGAATATGCAGTGTTTGTAGAGAGACATGTGTACTTCGAATAAATGCCTGGATACTCCCCCTCGGTGTTGCTAATGTTCGAACGTTTAATTTTGAAATACTTCAGATATTCATGTGGCATAACAAGGTTTGAACTAATCGCCCCTCAACAACATTAGATGCAGATGACGTACTTTAGAAAATTTTTCACCTTTTTGTCAAGCGCTAGCAGCTGGATATATGACTCCTTGCTCTTGCTGCGCTTTTAAAACCTTCTACCTTACAAAAATTATCCTTCTCTTATAGATCAAATACCTTCAAAGCCAAAATGATCTGCGAAAACCTTCTCCTACTCCTCTCCTGGCTGGTCGCGCTCTGGCAAGACCCCGGGACCCCCTCAGCCGCCCTCATCTCTTTGAGAGAAGATGAGCCGTTCTGGAGCTTCTGCTTCCTAGACGGGAGCACCTACACAAGCTCCTTTGCTCCTCCGCCGCCAGCCAGTATTGCAGCTAGAGTCTTCAGCTGCGCCGCACTCTACAAAACGCTTTTCGACTTCCTTGCAGAACTCGCATGCCCCGCCGTTATCCCTTTCGCGGTCTTGATTTTTGTCAACGTGGTCTGTTGGAGGGCATTCGGCAAGACAGACAGCCACATCCTCGTCCTCCTCGGAGCACTCAGGAATGAGTGCAGAGAGTACTTCACCATCATTGAGAAGGGCGCAGAGGATATTCAAGCCGTCAAGCTTTCGCTCAGCGCCGCGAAAGCCGAAAACCGCGCGCTGGAGGCGCAGCTGTCGCAGGGCGTTTCGGAGAAGGAAAAACTCGTTGCTGAGATGCAAGCGCAGCGGTTGGAGGATTTGGAGGAAGGCTACAAGATGCTCCATGCCAAGTACGAAGCGGCTGTCAGTGAACTTGAAGACGCTCGTTACAAGAGCATCAAGACTACCGCTAAGCACCGAGGCGGGCGAGGACGCAAGAAGCAGTACGACGATGCGCCGCAAAGCTCTGAGGGTAACTTGGAATCTAATAAAGCGTGACTACCTCTTCATGTTTAAGCTTAGCTGAGATGTTTATGTTTCTCATTCAGCCTCATTTGTGACCAAGTTCTCCCGACTTGCCTGGCAGTCGCAGGGAGTCCTCGGACTCCTCTTGCGACCGCCGCTTGCGGGATCTTGGCACAAGATGACTGCATTGGCATCTGGCGATTGTTGCGTGGTTTTGTTTTGACTTTTTACTTGTCTTTTTCCCTGGCCACAGCTTGACTTGTTGATGAATGCTCCCACTCGCATGGTGTCGGCTTGACGTCGATCACTATTATATCAAGGTTAGATCAGAGGTGCCTGTGACTCACTCACCTCTTGTATATACGGAGGACGAAGCAAAAATGGATTTCCCTTCCTTTTCGGGACTAGCGGTTTTTCCCCTATAAGGCCCATAAGGTTGCTGAGGTTTTAGGCCTCTTTAGGGTCTTTGGCGGGTCTTAGGGACATAGACCGTCTAAAATCTTGTTGCTTAGGCGATAGAGCCCATAACTTGACGACCTTATGGGTGGCATCCACTAGTCCTAAAAAGGAAAGAAATCCATTTTTGCGCCGTCCTCCTTATAGAGGCTCCAATGTCTCATTTCAATAAGACAGAGTTCTCATTCTTGGTCGTCCGTTCGACACATGGTGTGTTGCAGGGAGTCCCCTGACCCCTCTTGCATCCGCCGCCCGCGAGACCTCTGATCAAGATTCATGACAGGCTTTTCTATAGATTTTCTTTTCTTGCTTTTGCTACCTGTTGCGCTCTCCATTGTACTGATAGAATTAGAAATACCATCGGTATGCTTCCCATTAGAAACACAAGTGACAAAGGGAATGCTCTGGAGTGATTGAGATGCTTTACTAACGTAATAATTGCTTTTAGTATAATGCTGGGGAACAAGATTTCATGAAAGATAAAGTATGCTATTGTGCTACAATGAGCTCAGTGATTTACGAACTCGGAATAAAGCAATGCAGTACAATCTTCTAACAAGGGACGTATCAGAGAGCGGAATAAATGAAACAGGAAACAATTACGCATTGGAAGATTGAAAGTGGGAGATAGAGGGCTATAGGTGAGGAATAATCCGTTTCAGCCCGTTTATATACATTGAGTATCAAGGGCTCGGACGAGAACGCTTTAAGCCGTTGGTTTCAGCTCATTAAAGAAATAGCTGGCATATTATCAATGGGAATCGGACAATATACTCCGACTTCAGAGCGCTGCATGAGTGCTTCCTGCTTCTCCTTCTCATTCCATGCAACAATGCCAGCCTGGTACGTCCACGCCACAATAACAAGTCTCGCTATTTTTGCACAGGTTTTCACATCGAACGGTATGGGTTTCTTCAGAATGTCCGCCATTTCCTCGCCCATATCCTTGAACGTGTTGTCGCTCATCTGCACAGAGTCACGCGCGTCTTTCGCATAATTTGACACGGCAGCGTCATAAGCACGCTCAACTTCCAACCGGCAAGCTTCGGACACATCCGCCACAGGATCAGTGCCAGCGTCGGGGGCCAGAGCTGTGATACGCTCCAGTAGTGTGATATACCTCCCTATCCGTGCGACTCCAGTTGGGATGTCTGTATCATAGATACTAGGCAGGTAATCCATATATCCTGCTGTCTTTATCCAGTATCGTCTGTTACTGTCCGACAGATATTCACCGAAAAGTTCTAGAGACGGAGCGTGCCGGTGAACTTTGTGGATCAAGTCTTCTAGGCGTTGCAGTAATTTTCCTAGCACCAGACCGCCGGATGCAGTGAAGCGAACAGCGGAGATGAGATATAGCGAAGCCATGGAGGCGAGGCCTCCAGTAAAAGGCAGGGAAGCGACTGCAGCAGGGAAAGTAATGAGGGTGGCGCTGACCGAGTGAGTATTTGGCGGTGATATTTGGTAGAAGCGGGAGGCTTTTGAGGAAGGTAGGCGGGACAGGTATTCTGTTTGTGGCGTCAAGACGTTCACTGTAGCGTTGGCAGTACTAAGGCCCCGCCTTAAGGATTTAACCGCAGCTTGATTGACAAAGATGGTGTGAGTTACATTATCATCTTGAGCGAAGGGTAGTGAGCCACATGCTAGGTTTTTAGCAAAAATAGTGGAGTAACCGCTTCCTTTCGAAGGCTGTTGGAGGATGTCCCTTTGACGGTAGTCGAAGTGTAAATGGTGAACGCCATCTGGAGATCGATGGCTTCTTAAGGAGATACCGAACGCACCAAATGACTCTAAGTCAGTGCTTTCAGAATTATCTCCCAAAGCAATTGGTATGCCGAGAACGAAAGAAAGCGCAGCTAACTCTTCCGCCGTGATCTCTATATAGGATTGCCCCTTCCGAACGGAGACCTTCCGGAGATCGTCTGCCCATGTTGATTCCGGATAAATAGCTTGGACATTGGGATCGTCTGAGCTGCTCGAGTCTAGTGGTCTTAACTTCTTTAAGTTCTTGACAAGCTTCGGTGCAGCCTTCCTCGGTCCTGTAAAATTCAGACATTTCCCCGATAGATCCGAAGAATTCCGACTTTTTGATAGTTGTTGAGTTTCCCTAGTGTAGCCTTCGTGATAGAGCGTATGTCTTTCCGCACCCTCGGTCTCGTTTTTCAGTCTGTTAATGCTGCCAACTACCCGAGTGAGTGCTCGAAGCACCGCGAAATGAAGCTGAGGCGAACGCTTCTGTATTGCAGTCCCTCTCTTGCTGATATTCATATGCTTGCGTGCCGTAACTACGAGGCGAGAGATGTCTCGTGAGGGAGTGATGCTTTGTTCCTTTCGCATCCGTACGAGTTCGTTGAAAAAGCTCTGGTAGAGCGGCTTCCAGGACACCTCCTCATCGCTCTGTGGTATCCAGTCGAACATCGATGATGAATAAGCGTGGTTGTCTCCAGCCTTGATAAATCCAGAGAGGGTCAGCATCGTTTTCGTAAAATTCAAAACGAATAACGCTGTTTTGTGAATAAATTTGCTATTTCTCTTGAATTAATATGGCTCGTCTCGGCATATTTCGCTATAGAGGCTGATTTCCAATCCAGTGGAATCTGATAATAAGAATGCCCGGGACGCCGACCGAAGCTCCGAAGGCGGTGACATAAGCCCTCAAATTCCGTGGCTAAGACATTCTAGAAAAGAATTGAAGCTGGGCTAATATTCATAAATGAGGCAGTCAGCGGAATTCCTGGCTGAGTCAACGACGCCGGAAGAGTGCGGAAGGAATGCATCAATAGGAAAGCGAGGTTGCGGCTTCACGCCACGCTACTCAGGTAAATGAGACTACGGTGACTTGACTCATAATACACTTGAAAAACCTGGCAAATGATAGAATGATAGCTTGTAGCTGAAACCCCACGTGTCTGCACAAAGAAAGTTGCCTGTCGAAGACAAGGTAAATACTTTACGGTGGCATAATCCAATGTGAGACAAGAATACAATGAGGCTATCTGATTTAAGCTCTAAGGTTAGGCGTTTCTCATCATTTAGCAATCCTAAAATCTCATAAGTCTTGATTAGCACCCGTGCAGATTGATTTGATAACGGAAGATAAAGGAGGTTCACGATTTCCTTTCAGACAAGACTACAACCAGCTGTCCAGCATCGTGGTCTAGAGCCAGACCTCACTCATCAGTATCGAGAAGCTTCTTGGATTTGATTCAGTCATCCGGGGGGGCCGGAGAAAGCGGGAAAGCCGGTATTATTAGTGTTGGCGAAGTGCTGGCGCCAGCCCAGCGCCAGCCCTTCGCCAGCAGGCTAGGATTGACTACATGACACGAGATAAAACCAGCGTGTGTGGATGGTATCTTTTGTGGGTGTGCCGATTCATATCACTAGACCAGTTGAATGTTATTTTCATTGAGACTTGAATCGTTCGGATACGTCATAACCCTGTCGCTTACGTTAGCCTGCAGCTTCCTCGCCCTCTCCCTCCCCCGGAGTTACCTATTGCATTGAGAGCACTTGATTTTCTTGCTTAATATTCGCCCACGCATGTAACCATTGGTAGATACTGATGTTGAGATATCATTTGCAAAAATGGTATTAAAGAAATAGGAGAATAAGGCCCCGCGATGATTTCTCGTTCATTTTGTGTAGGGCAAGCATGATGACTGTCGTGCAATCGGATCATAAATCATCGGCGTTTAACCACCGTATACTTTTTGCGACACTCATACATATTTACACATTGGCTATGTCCTGCATGTCTAAGAAAAAGACTTTTAACGTTTCCGGAGCCGCATGTTCCTGCGCCACTCCTGTTCTCAAACAACGAAAGCAAGCCTCAGCCCAACACACAGAAGAGCCCACCTGCAAATAGGGAGGACCCGGAGCGGTTTTGTATATGTGTGGTGACGAACGGCATTAGTGACAAGACATGTAGATGGTGTAAAGTACTGTACTATGCATCTACTAGTGAAGTTGACGAAGAGGAATCCTTAACCGGCAACAATATCAATGGTCGCAGTGTTATTTTCCTTGCCCATGTAGCTATTAACGATGTTGTACCCGCTTGCGGTTTGGTGTAACGTGAAGGAACCGACGAGTGGTATATTCGCGCGAAGTTAATAAGTTGCAACTATCACTTATATGACATAATACAAGATACCTATAACCTTGGACACCACTGCGGAATAGGCTGGCGCCGTCATATTGGTGCTAGTTGGGAGAGGACTTGAGCTAGCCAGCTGCCGAAAGAAGCAGAAAGTGGACAACGTAATGGATATTACAAATCTAGATTAGTGCTGTTTCATTCATTGATTCTATAGACTATCCTGGGGTAGATGAGTATATTGTCGAGATTAATATCCTTAGCAATCAACAAGCGAAAGTGTTCTGGTCGCTGCTAGATATACGCTTCTGAGGTCAGCTCTAAGGCCCAAAAAATTTATCGAGGCGCCGCCGGCCAGATATCCATGCACATACTATACATACAAATGCTGCAGATACGCTATCTCCGCACTCCCCAAAAAAATCTGAAAAGCACCCTCTCATGTAAACGCCAGTCCTCTTCCGCCCTCCACTCCTTCCAATTCTCTAAGACAGCTTCCGCAATATTCAGCAAACCACTGATTCACTCCTTCTCCCTCGTCATTCTCAGTAACTTGAACGTTCTCTTCGCCCGATGACCTTAGGATTGCCTCCATCTGACTACACCTACGTGTTTCATCCATGAGCCAGTTTTCGTATTCAGCAGTTAGCACTTCTTTTTCGACACGGTTGACAACGCGTAAAGCAACGAGTAGATCATGACGGTAGGTCCCTAGGTGCTGGCGCGTTCTGTGGAGACGGCGGGCAGTATGGCGGGTTGAAATGGAGAGGAACGAGGTTGGCGTGGAAGGCAGTTTACCATATTGTGAGTCGAATGACGGGGTTGTCGTTAGGAGATCGTTGAATGTTTGAAGACTTGGGATGTATTAGTAGATGCTTGTTCAATGAGTATGGAAGAGGGATGTACCATTTATTGTCTGAGTCCTCAGCAAAAGAAGTGTGATTTCCGAAGAGATCATCAATATCGCACAGATGAATAGCTCGGCTCATACTCAAACTCGGGCCAATTCCGATTCTTGACATGAACTTCCCAGCATTCCGCTCATTCCACCATTTAAAAGTATCTCTAGATGAGAAAAAGAAATTTGTGCCACCGCTGAGGAGCAATAGGCCTATCAACAAGGTATGTGCAGTACAAACCTTGAATATCCCGGCCAGCAGTGCCACGAGCCACCCGAATAGTGTCATGATTGACCGTCTGGACACGGTGCCAAACAGTCTCAGTAAAACAAATGCCATACTCCGCCGCTTTAGCTTGAACCGTCGCTGACGGGTAAGTGGAGGAATGTCTGATGCCGAGAATTGAGCGGCTTGGGTTTGTTGGCCTACTTGACCAAAGATGTTGATAGCTTTGCTTGTGCGACTGTTGCTACCCAGTCTCTCAACTTGATCAGCAACGACATCAACAAGGTCAAGGGCTTCAAGTTCAAGGTCGTGGAGGCTTTGTCGCTCGATAAGGCCTAGGTGAAGTTAGCTGAAAATCACACTAGGAAAACTGTGAGAGCGTGAGTGTGGACACATACTTTTCGTAAACCTAGGTGTCCATGACCAGTCTATCTTAGTGTAAATGGCCAACTTGCAGCGTGATTTTGCTACGTGCGTAATGACAATCTTGCTCACAAGCGTGAAGCGATCGGACAATGGAAGATACCATGGCGTCTTCTTGTCTGTGACGACGTAGCAAAGATGGTCACTGAACACTTCAATGACTTGATAGTCGATGATTACAATCGCTTGTGCGAGACCTACCGGTAAGTGTTAGCACTAATGATACGAAGCCAGCAACGTCAAAATACGGCGAGAAAGTGTTATGGTAGGAGACTCACCAGGCTTGTTAGCAAGATCGATTTCATACTCAAAATCTCTTCGTTGAAGTCCTTGTTCCGGCTGTACCCAGGGACTTTGGACAATTCCTTCCCTATGTCAGCATGCATGACCACCTTGGTAGCTAGCGAGTAACACTTACTTTGAGCCCATCGTTCCCGGTACAGCATTTGAAAGACTGCACTCTTGTCTCCGAATAAAACATGAAATAGCGCTTTTGCACTGACCCTAAACTCCCTCTCAATGGCCACCCGAGTCATCCCCTGCGGCGCATACATTACCGGTTGAGATGGTAGCTTGAATTTCGTTGCATTTTTGCTTACAGGAATGCCTGGTTGATTTCCAAAAAGGTTCCCATCGGTCCGCAAATTATCCTTGACATCTTTACAGCCGTATCCAGCATCCATTGGGGTACTAACTGAAACATCTTCCCAGCTCTCAAGGCTTGGGCTGTTAGTGGTGTCGTCCATTTCCGTCCGGATCAACGACTTGACTATCTCTTCTAAGCTCAAGTCGTCACCAGCAGCGTTGCGAACAAGAAAGTTCAAGCGCCGTTGTAATATCTTCAGAGGTTCAAGGAATGTTTTGACTGTAACTCTCGTAGCATTATCTTCTCTTGTACCCGGTTTGAAGTGGAGAAACAAAAAATCGCAGTCTTTGCCAGGCGCTGCTGTGACTTCCTCAATAGAAGTTAAGCTAAGACTAGTAATTAAGACAAGGCCGAGATGGTTGCTGTAGAAGTATACATTGCGCGCTGTGACATATACTCTGCCAGGGAATTCCTGCTGATCACTGGGATTCCAGACAGCGCGGAAAACGAGGACGGCCTTTTCTTCGCGGGGGACATTTGGGAAGAGAATTCGGAACTGGGCATCCTGTGCTCGGAGAGGAAGAGGATAATAGTTGGGAAAGTCATCCGTGACAACTGCTGGTCTCTGAATGCCTGATGAGCTAGGTCCGCCAAGACTAATTGTCTTTCGATGGGCAGCAGGATTTGGAATGATAGTGTCTGGTGACGGAGAAATTTCCTGAGAATTATCGTTGAGTCTATCCACTGGTGCCAATGCTGGGGAGCGACCAACAGGGCTTGGAGGTTGTGATATATTTTTCTCTTGTAGTGGTTTCACCTCTCCCCGCTCCAAACTATTGATGTATCCCCAATTCATTGAACCCCACAGGTTGGCCATGAGGCCGCCCGGCATACCACCGTCAAAGCGGCCAAGGCCAAGGCCACGCTCTCCACTAACAACAACTGCAGTCTTGCTGAGGTTGGTTGGAGCAGGAGGATTGGCAAGAGTAGAGGGCGCAAGACTGCTCGTAGGAATATTTTGACTAGCGCCTGTCCGAGGGTCCGGCAACCCTGGAGAAGGTGCTGCCATCTGTCCTACTGGCAAGATACTGTGACTGGCAGACATAAGGCTAGCAGAGATCAAGTTTGCTATTCCTCCTGAGGCGGAGGCTGACGGATTTCCTGTCAACTGAGGTCCAGCAGTTGACTTACGGTGCAAATCAAGCTTTTCAATGATCCTTGTAGTATGATCGCGCTTGCTGCCCTCGCCATCCTGTGCTACTGTTGTTCCTCGCCGCGATACGTCAAAGCTGCTTCTTGAAGCAAGACCGCCCATTGCTGAGTCTGAGCCGGGAATAGGAAGTGTCTCAGTTCTATCGGCACCTAAGAGCTCATCACTCAGGTGAGGGACATGACTATCTGCAGTTCGTGCAGCAAATTCCGGTGCCACAGGAGGGCTTATCGCAAAGGCGGCGTCGACAGTCTGGGATCCTTTTGAGCTATCCGTTCTCGCTGTATCTTCTAGGGCTTTACGTTTCGCCAAATCGAATGCCGTGATCCACTCCATAAGCTCGCTTTGCGTCTCAGCTTGAAGAATAATGCTGGTGTCCTTTGTCTTGACCTCGAAGCAGAATCGACGTTCCTCCTGAAATGCAGGGCGAATGTTGCATAGTAGAACTCCAATCTTTTCCGATTCTTCCACAGCACCGGATCGCGAACCCTGCGTCAGCCAGCCGAAAATGCCACTCTTAACAAAGAACCATCTCCTGACCCATACTGTCCTTGCCGGCTTACCAGTAACTGTCCGTTGGAAAAGCCAACTTTGCTTTTCAGCTTTCTCGGACCCAGTTTTAGGGGTAGGTTGTAGGTTCGCCGTAGAGGGGCCTTGCGTGCCAAGGTATGGAACTGTAGATGCGGCATAATCGTCAAGCTCCCGTGATGGCCGGACACTGAATTCAGCACTATCTTCAATCTGCTTCCGTGCAATATGCAGCTCTCGTTTGAAGACCCTTTCGCCATTCTCCATTTCCCGACTCCAGCCTTTAATGCGATCCATTTCAACTCCCCACTTCGCAAAGCTACTTGATGACGAGTCTCTTGCGTTCTTCATATCTCGCCATTGGTCGGAAAACACTTTCACCAGAAGCTTGTCTAGAGTGCCGCGAACCTGGGGAGCCATGACGCAGAAATCCATCGACGCTTTCAAATATGCTTTCCGGGCTTCATGAAGTTGGAAGGCATCCTCCCGAAGAGATGACGGTTCCTTCGTCTTGACCTGCCCTGAATATCGGGCGATAACGCTATCAAAGTATCTTTGTGATTGGTCTAACGCTTTCCGCGAGTCCTAAGCAATAATGAATCTACCGAACCGTGCATCGTACATCGGCGGCGTCTTACCTTCAGCATTCTCAAGTCATTCTGGAGGAAATGCTTTACTGGGTCCGCCACTGAAATCTCAATTCTTTTCACGCCTCTCAGTGTTGACTGCCAGAAGTCCTTCGCACCTTCGCCGAATCTCTTGAGTGCTAGGATAGTATAGTCGTGATCAATTACGGCCTCTGAAACCTGCAGAGGTGGGGCAGACGCAGCCAAGTAGCTGTTCACAACATTTTCCAACGCGCTGACCTCTTGCGCTAGCTTGCTGACCGACTTCAAGTAGTTTTCGAGCCATCTCTCGATTATGTCGATTTGTTCTCCGAAGTGGATGGCGGTGGCACGGAAGGTAGGGCTGTCAAGGGCTGCTTCTTTCAAAACTACGGGTCTAGCGCAAGAATTAGCACTTTCAGCCAAACTTATATAGTCTCACGAGGGGAAACCCCTTACATTAACTTCAGAGGTTTAACAACGGGTAGCAGCGACGGCTGCTGTTGCTGCTCTTCTACCATTTCATGTACGTTTCCAATTCCACTGGCAGCGTTGAGGGAGATGGGGGTGTCTTGACTCAATGAATTTGTACATCGAATCTATGAAACATAATAGACTTAGCGCATCGATACGACTATTATGGCACAAACTTTATCGACAGCGCGTAACCTGTCGTGTGCCAACGTCAGAATGCAGAAGCTCTGTACTAAGTCCGGTGCGTTTTTCCGATCCGTCACCATCTCGGAAATCGTCCGCAAAGCAAAAGAGATCGGAAATTGCCAGCAAGATGGCTAGGCACGATAGCTCTGAGAAGAGCAAGATTCCACCGACAGTTGGTAAGGAACGGAAAGATGGGAAATTCTCTGCTGGTCTCTCCGTTGAACGCCCAGCGAAGCGAGCTAAGCTTCTTGACGACAGCTCTTCCGAATCCAACGGGGAAGAAGAGTGGAATGGGGTGTCTTCCGATGGTGGAAATGGTGGAGTTTCTCTAAAGATCAATGAGGAATATGCGCGAAGGTTTGAACACAATAAGAAGCGGGAAGAAAGGCAAAGATGTAAGCTCGATACTGGCACGCCAATTTTATTGAAACTGCTAATGAAGTTTAGTGGAGGAAAAGTACGGTAAAGTCAAGCCACGAAATGACAGCGCAGCTTCCGACGAAGACGATTCCACAGAATCTGAATCAGAGGACGACGAAGGCCTCCTAGCTACAGAAGACCTTGACGCCGAAATCTCCGCTACCCTTCAAGCAATTCGATCAAAAGATCCCCGCGTATACGACAACAGGACAACATTTTACTCTGAATTTGATGCGGAGGGAGTAGAACAAAACAATGTTGTCAAGAAAGAGAAGCCGATGACGCTTAGAGATTATCACACGAAAAATTTACTGGAGGGGAAAATAGGTGGAAACGAAGACGAGGATGCGCCTCCTAAGACATACGCGCAAGAGCAGGAGGCAGTCCGGAACAATATTGTCAAAGAGATGCACGCTGCTGCAGAGGAGGCTTCCGGCGATGAGGAAGATGATTTTCTTATTCGCAAATCGAAACCGGAGCCAGTCGAGGAGTCCGACGGTCCGACCAAGAAATCCAAACCCAAAATCTCGGATTTAGATGTTGAATTCGCCGATAAAGATCCCGAAGCTTTTCTCTCCAACTTCATGGCAGCTCGTGCTTGGGTCCCCACCGACACCTCGCGCTTTCAACCATTTGAATCTGACGATGAGGAAGAAGAAGAGCGCGCTGAAAACTTCGAGGCTGCTTATAATATGCGCTTCGAGGACCCTACCACGGCCAACGAGAAGCTGATGACTCATGCACGTGATACGGCTGCGAAGTATTCCGTCCGTAGAGAAGAGCCTAGCAGTCGGCGCAAAACGCGCGATGCTGAACGTGCGAAACGGGAGGCAGAAAAGGTGGAGAGGGAGGAAGAGAAGGCGCGGTTAAGGAAGCTGAAGATTGAAGAGATGGAGGGGAAGGTCAAGCGAATTCGCAAGACAGCTAGCCTGAGCGGGAAAGGGTTCAAGATGGAGGAGTGGACAAGCGTTTTAGATGCAGATTGGGATGATGCTCGATGGGATGAAGAAATGCTAAAGTGGTTTGGAGAGTCGTATTACGAAGCTGAAGGAGACGCAGGATCTGAGAGCGACGACCAAGCGAACGGCAAGAGCAAGAAGAAGGTCAAGAAACCGAAATGGGATGACAACATTGACATTAAAGATCTTGTACCAGATTTCAACGACGCGGAGGTGACCAAGCCCGTTTTCACTCTCGCAGATGATGACAGCGAAGATGGCGCTGAACTTGATGGAAGGGCTAGTAGTGAGCTTGATGACGACGAAAACAGTCCAAATACCTCCAAATCCAACTCCAAACAAAAGAAGAAAGACCGCCTCGCTGCCCGTGCAGAAGCAAAACGCAATGCCCGCCGAGACCGCCGCCTCATCGAGTCTCTCGTTGATCAAAACCCCGACGTTTCTCTTTCACTCCCTGGGTCCTCGAAGAGTAAAACGCCGATACGCTTTCGATACCGCGAGACATCACCTACGACCTTTGGTCTCACGCCTCGGGACATTCTGCTTGCGAGCGATTCACAACTGAACCAATTTGCTGGCCTCAAAAAGATGGCGGCTTTTAGAGATCCTGAGAAGAAAAGGAAGGATAAAAAGAATCTAAGCAAGAAAGCAAGGTTAAGGATGTGGAGATTGGAGACATTCGGGGATGAAGAAGGGCCCAAGGGTGGATTTGAAAGATTGATTGGTACTGAGGAAGACCAGAAGGATGAGGTCCAGAGTAAAGCTGATGGAGGCATTGATATCCACGAAAATAAGAAGCGCAAGAGGAGCAAGAAAAGGAAGGCTGGGTTACTAGAAGCATGAGATTATTTCTAGTTTGTGTAGAAAATCATGATATGATTCTTGTCGCGCTTTATCAGAAAATTTACATTATGTAGCATGTGGTGTAGAATTCGAGTACCCCTTTACAAAACATAATTAAATTTTACTAGATATATGCTAGGGCGACCATTTCATTCAATCTGAGCACTGGTAATCCCTGCCGCAGCATCTTTCACCCCTCCCGAGGTGCATGAGCAGCAACAGCTCACGAATCCCTGGTGCCTCAGGAGCAAAGACCTTTAGCAGAATCGGACAGCCTAGTACATTTCTTTACTTTAAGGGCCGTTTCAACACATTAAAATTGAGCAGGGGTATTGGAGCACATAGTTCCTCGAATTAGATCATACCAACTTGTGAGCTGCGCGCTGGCATTTAGGGACTGTTCGGTTGCAAAACCGTCGGATTGAATCTGAACTGAAAGTCCAGCAGAAAGAACGTGTTCCTTCCTAAATTGTCACGCGTCTGTGGCTTTTTAAATAGCATGAACGCGTGCAATCTAGAGCGTTCATATTGAAATGGAATCTGAACCTGGAACTTCGAGCTCCTTTTAATATGACGCCAAGATTTTCATATCAGAAGTTCTATGCGGTAAAGTTGCCAACTTTAAGCGTACTATTTTGGCATTTTGCGAGTGGTGAGAAAAACATCAAAATTTTGAGACTGTGCAGACAAAATCACTCCGAATCAACGGTTTCTGAGCTGAATCTGAGGCCTCCAGATTGCAACCGAACAATCCCTTAGGCTTTTCTAGATTCTCGATATGTGATATACATATCACGTATGAATCCGTCGCTTCCTCGCAACGATGACCATCTCGTATGGAGCCAGCACCGCATTGGCCTGGATCTCAATCTGATTCAGGGCAGACCTTTGAAAGGAGGGTTCAAACTCAACCCAATCTGCTCTCGGACCCACCCAAACTACCAGCTCAACGTCTTTACTACGGCCATAAGTTTGAAGATAGCGATCCACCATTTCGGCTCGCGAGGATACACAAACAACCAAGCAGCGGCGCAAGCTGCTAAACCGGTAAGGTCCCAAGAACCTCTGACTACAGTCAAGTGCGAGACTGGAAGATACTTGTTGACAGGCGGATCTGAATAAACCTCAACGCCTTCAATAGTTAGGACTGGGTCATACTGCGACATTAGGGCTTCGAAGAGGCCGCTGCCGCAACCAACCGAGAGGATAAACTTCGGTCTACGCGGCAGTATTTGTGTGATCTGACTTAGGATCAAGTTGGAGAGGCTCATACAACAACCAGGAAAGTGTTTGGGAAGTTCGTCAAGGGTTGGTAGTTTTGAACGTTTGGCTTGCCCTTCCCCGTCAATTTTGGAATCGGTGTCCATGCCTAAAGTCGTGATGGACAGAAGTTATAGCTTGTGAAAGCAACAAGTAAATTACCTTATATCCACCAGACCTTAGATGCAGCCATTGCAGAATGTGTTACGTAGGTATCTTTTAGTGACCGTGACTGAATCCACTGCCAATCACAACCATCCAAGATCTCTCGCGACAGATCTTAAGAAACCCTAAGGTTATTCAGTACTGAGCTACTGGACAACTCTGAGGCGCCGTAACGATTTGAGAGGTATGGGATTGGTGGCTTGCTTATCACTTCTGGTCTGTTCGGTCTTCGGCGATACAAGGACTTGGAAATGGTGGGAGAAGAAAGGGTCGCCGGGTGCCCGGCCCCCGGGCAGAGTTATACCTACAAGCAACAAACATCAGTATATAATTAGGGCAAAACGGAATATCCAGAAGGCCACACTAACGTAATACGTCCTAGGGAATGCAACCACCCACAACATCAAGAGAATTTCTGAAGAAAACCAGCGTTGTCACAGATTTTATGCAAAGCCAGTCTAGCGAGCGAGAGAAAGGAGAGAACTTTCAAATAGACACTCCCTAACGACACACCGGCGCCTCGTCTGTTGTTTTGGGGGAGCTGTCCCGTCCCTTGGTGGAGTTGTTCAGATGTACATGACGCTTCTATATATTTCGACAGTTCCCAAACAGCGAAATCAGGTGATAAAGCCGACAAGTTTTTGAACTTCGCAGATATTAAGGATAATATACTCGTTCTAGCAGACGAAAATCAGTTTGTTAAAAACCAGGGGCTCTCACCAAGTAAAACACCTTCGAAAGAGCAGCTGCGGACACGATCTCTACGGCGGAGTAAAAACTGGCCGAAATTGGCACGTGCGTCAACACCAAAAAATCATATATATTATATAGCTAATATCTCGTCATTTGGCCTCCCGCGCGCTCGCAATCGTGCGCAAGTCTTGTGGGATCAAATGCGGGCCATTTAAGCTCTTGAATTGATAAATTGGTTGGTTTATTTATATATAAACAGTAAATTTTTGGTGTTAACGCACGTGCCAATTTCGGCCACTTTTTACTCCGCCGTAGAGACGATGCATCGGAAGAACTTTGTTGAAGGCGGTGTGAAGATCTAGGGCTGATGATTTGTTTTTCCCCGCAGCAGACATCATCCAACCAACCTCAAGCTCTACTCGAGATTCTTTGCAGCATTCTCGCTCGTTCATTGAGTTCGCTCGTTTCTACGCCCTTTGGGCACCTTTTGGTACGGAGCGGAAGCTGGAGATGGCTCGTTTTGGAAATCCACTGGCTTTCACGCCACTCCCAGTCATAATCGTGACCACCCTTACTTATACAGCTTTGTTCGCTTCTCTCCTCATTATTCATCTTACAGTCCCTCCTCCACCCTCGTCCCCTCCTCAAGGAGTAAACCTGACCGAAGCCTGGGGTGATTTGCTTCATATCACCAGCGAATTCCATCCGTACAACAGCCATGCCAACGATGACGTACGAAAGTACCTTCTAGCGCGAGTGAAAAACATCCTTCATTCTAATGGGGTTCAATATGCCACTACGCACGACAAGATTGTTGCATCTAACCAGCTGTCTTGGAATGCTACGACTCCAGCTCCAGTTCTTCTGATCGATGACATGGTCTCCAATGTCACGTTTTCTGATACGGCTGCAAGTGCCAGTGTGTATTTTGAAGGTACTAACATCATTATTGTCATTCGCGGCTCTGAAGACGACGGGAGCGCCTTTGGCATTCCGTATAAGAATATTCGGAAGGCGAAGGGCTCAATCAACGAAGGCGGCGTGCTTGTTAACGCCCATTACGACTCTGTCAGTACAGGCTTTGGTGCAACGGACGATGGGGTGGGCGTAGCCACTGTTCTTCAACTTCTTTCTTACTTCACTACTCGCAAAAACTGGCCAAAGAAAAGCGTAGTGCTTTTAATCAACAACGGGGAAGAAGATTATCTTAATGGCGCCAGAGCTTTCATGCGTCATCCTATATCGCAGACTCCGCACACGTTTCTCAATCTTGAAGGCGCAGGAGCTGGTGGTCGTGCAACACTTTTCAGAAGCACTGATACAGAGGTTACTAAATACTACAAGAAAGCTACCCACCCTTTTGGGACAGTGATAAGCAGCGACGGGTTCAAAAGAAGGCTCATCCGGAGCGAAACAGATTACGTAGTACTCAATGGCGAGCTTGGACTTCGGGGGCTTGACGTTGCATTCATGGAACCCCGAGCTCGATACCATACCACCGAAGACTCAGCCCGCGAAACCTCCATGAACTCTCTTTGGCATATGCTATCTGCATCTTTAGCGGCAGTCTCAGGTCTCGCTGCTGACACTAGTGCGACGTTCAACGGCCGCAGCAAAGACAAGAGTAGCAGCAAGGTCGATTCTGGGAAAGGGACGGATGCCGTTTGGTTCGACATTCTCGGGAAGGCTTTCGTCGTCTTTCGTCTACATACGATGTTTGTTCTCTGCGTCACCCTCCTTGTGGTCGCTCCTCTCGTCCTCATAGCACTTACTATGACCCTAGCCAAAATCGATAAGATGTATCTTTTTGCAACAAAACAATACGTACACTCCGCAGACGATGATGAGGCTGTCCAGATGAACGGTTGGCGCGGTGTCTTTAGATTCCCCATTGCGTTCGTCTTGGCCACCGCTGCAGTCATAGGCCTAGCATATCTAGTGGTAAAAATCAATCCTCTTATTGTATACAGCAGCCCATTTTCTGTATGGAGGTAAGGTTCCTCGTTCCGCTACTTATAGTTCTCAGCTGAGGGACTTCCGAGTACTTTCAAACAAAAAAAAAAACTTTGCTAATTCGGCTTGTGCATAGTATGATGCTTGCTGCCTGGTTCATTGTGGCCTGGTTCATTTTACATGGGGCGGACGCCATGAGGCCTTCTGCGCTCCAGCGAGCCTATTCTCTAATATGGATGTTTGCCGGCGGTTTTGTTGTCCTTATTGGCGTCACTGTTAGCGCACGTCATTATGACATTGCAGGCGGCTACTTCATGGTCGTATATTTTGCGGCCATATTTTTTGCTCTGCTCATTTCATATATTGAGATGCTCTTCTTACCAAAGAAGAGCGCTTATGTCTATCAATTCGGCACAGATGATTCAAGCCACCAAGCTTCGGATACGGCCAGTAGACCATTGACAGGTACAACTGGTAGTCACTCTGACGAGAGACCGATTAGTGGAGATGATGCGACTGAGACCACATCTTTGCTTCGTGGTGATCGACAAAGTTTTGCCAGATACGGGGGAAGGCGACATTCGGCGAGCGAAGAGACTGATCTTGACGACAGACCGTCAGCAAAAGACTTTGGGACTTCGTACAATGGTGAACAAGAATGGAGTGGCAAGCTCCCAAGTTCGCTTTGGATAATCCAATTCCTACTTCTAGCGCCCATGGTCGTCATATTACTTGGACAAATCGGACTCCTCGCGACCTCAGCCTTGTATCAGACGCCTGCGGATGGCAGCCCAGCATTGGTAGTATATTTAGCCATCGCCATCCTAGCGGCTCTGATTCTAGCCCCACTGGGCCCTTTCCTCCATCGATTTACATACCATATACCAACATTTCTACTCCTCGTGTGCGTCGGGACGGTCATATACAATCTTACCGCTTTCCCTTTCTCAAGAGATCATCGCCTAAAGGTTTATTTCACGCAACACATTGAGTGCGATACCGGCCTGAACACAGTTTCACTTGGCGGCGTCGATATCTACGTGCGTAAAATCATTGCGGAAATTCCAAGCGCCGCGGGCCAATTCATCAACTGTACAACCCCGAACATCAAAACTCGCAAAGAGCTCTCATTGTGTTCCTGGCCAGGTCTCCCTGCTCACGTCGTCCCTTCTCCTGTCAGAGATATGCGAAATCGAACGTATATCGAAACTTGGCTGGACTACAATGTTACCAGAGTCAAAGATGCAAACGAGGCTCTATTTCATGTAGTCGGTCAAAATACGCGCGCCTGTCGTATTCTTTTCGACACACCAATTAATTACCTCGAGGTCGATGGCGCTAGCTCAGACCCTCGATTCAAGACTGTTGGGGCTAATGGCTCAAAGGAAGTCAGACTTTGGCATCGCGAATGGAATAGACCATGGGATGTTCATGTCAAGTGGGAAGGATATAAGAACGCCAAATTAACCGGAAAGGTCGTCTGCTTGTGGTCTGATGCGAACGATAACGGAGGAATTCCAGCTCTTGAAGAGCTTCGACACTACATGCCGGTCTGGTCCATTCTGACAAAGCTTGCCGATGGCCTCGTGGAAGGGTCCAAAAAGTTCTCTATTTAATAATCCCCCCCAACCGCGGTATGTCTCGTTATCCAACCCCGAGGTTTCATCAACAAAGCTCACCATTTATCAACCAACCACCCTCGACGTCCTACAGGCATTCAAAGCTAAATCAGGATTGCTTTCTAGTTTGGGCCTAGTAAAAATTACGACGCCCAGACCCTTATCTTGGCCACTTCTTCCCTTCTTCCCTGTCTTCTGAGCCGGCACAAATTTTAATTAATCCTTAGGACTATATACCGCACTCTATTTTGGACCGTTATGTGAGCCTTGCGACGGAGTAAAAGCCTACCCGCTAATCAGCATTTTCAAGCTTTTCGTGAGGTCCCTTCTAAGCATACGAACTGAATTACCCCTCTTCATCCGCCTCTTCCTCCACGCCATCAATATTCGTCATTCGCCATTCATTAGTCACCTTTCGCAGTCCGCTCCACACAAATCAAGTCTTCAATCGTCGTAACCACTATGGACGACAGCACCACGCAATTGCATGTCAGTCCTTCCCCGATGGAAAACAGCATCTATCCTATAAATATGCCTGGAAGTACCTACACAATGATCTTCAGCACTTTAAATGGACACTGGTTCTTGCTTCTCTGCACTCACATCTTCTGACATAGTTTATTGGATTTTCTGATTTTTGAACATCGTCGAGACGATACTTAGCTTGGACATATCAAGGAACCAGATGTTGATGGCGCTGTACAAGTGTAAATTTATTGGGTGGGGGTATAACAATTCCTCGGTTGACATCAAGTTTCACGGTTCATTATAAATAATCACCAAACATAATCTTGGAGTCTACTAGAGTATTAGGCTACGGGCATGCCAGGGTTTTAACACAATGGTTGGCTAGGTATTCAAGGCTCTAGACGCGCTACGAACTCAAAAGGGCGACACCAACAGCAAATCTCTTACTTTCTGAAAGACACTGCAGAGAAAGACGTCATCCCTCATACGTTATTGAAACTTTTACGAGAAATTTGTGCAGATAGCCGTGTCGCTAAGCAAGGATGCATATAATTATCCTATTAGTTATATAAGTTATAATTATTATATCATCTACCCGTGACGTTTTGGTTTTCGTAAACTCAACCAACACCACCTCGCTAGCTAGGTGGCTGCCAGCACGGCGCACAGCCCAGCAAGGAACCCAGAAAATCACGATATATTCACTACTTATTTTTATGAGGCCCTTACCGTACTACAATTCCGTTAGCCTTGTTGTAGGCCCTTATGACTTTACATGCATCTATCTCTTTGCGCTTCTGGGCCTTAATTACCTTATTGGCAGCCCTTTTCTTAAGCTTCTTTAGCTTCTCTTGCAGTGTGTTCGACAGGCAAGCCGCTTGACGAGCGCGCCTGCGATTGATTGATTATTAATCAATCAATCGCAACCAGGAATTGTCATCAAGTAATCAATCGCAACCAGAAATTCTCATTAAGCGCCTGCGATTGATTGATATAAAATCCCACTAATAGAGGGGTGGTTCGTGATAGACTTTTGGTGTTAAGGTGTACAATTTTGATAAGGTATGCAGTATTAATCTGATTAGATCGCTCGGGAATGCAGTAATTAAATACGCCAAGATTAACAGGTTTAGCGTAGTCTGCCACTAAAACGCGTTTTATTAGCTGTATTTACTTGCGCCTATCCCCGTAGAGTTTTTTTAATTATCTTCTAACCTCTATCACCTTAACTACCTCCAATACTATGCCTCTTAACCCCTTCTAACGAGCCAAACAAAGGCCTAGAACCTCGCCCTTACCCTTATTGTCTTTATTATTATCAAATTTAACACCGTTAACGCGTAATTCCCCTATTCTAATTAATAACGCGCTTGAATTGCATGGTAGTAAGGTACCTAAAATACCTACTCTACCTTAACCAACTCCATTAAATATATAACTGGGTAACACTATAGCTTCTTATATCTTTATAATTAAGTAGGACGAGCTTCGCTATAATTTAAACCTATTAAAAGAACCTCGCTATTAAGCCAGGCACAAGCGGTATATTAATACTAGTTTTACACCCTTACTAATCTATAGGCACAGTGCAGATATTAAGGATAAAGAGGGCAGGCGCTAGTGGGTTTGTAAGCTCTGCTATATCTCTAAACGATACTAGGAGGGCGTGTATCTATTAAAAAGTACTACTAGAGCAGCAAGATATATAAGAAAATGGCATAATATTATTATTACACGAGACAGTGAAAACGTTAAATTATTAACGTCTCTACCAGGCAGCCCTTTTAAAGTTGCTGTTACCGCAACTCTAAAGCCTACTACTAAATCTAAAGCAGCGAACTCTTAAACACTATTTAACACCGAAAAATATAATTAGAACTATATAGATTGGATTATTGCTAATAATATAATCTTTTAGCAGGCATATAGCTTATGGCTTAGGAAGCTACTTACTGCACCTTATTTAGCTGCTACCTTAGCTGGCACTATTAGCAAATAGGTGCTTAAAGCTCTACCTAAGTAACGGCTTGCAATTAAAGGCCTTCTAAGGGAGAGTATTAGTAAGTTTAATATTAGCAGCGACCTTTAGATGGGAGGAAATAAGTGTAATTATGCCGGCGTTGTTGCTTACTAGATTAGTAAGTTTAACTTCTATACTAATAAGTTATTGCTTACCTAAATTAGCTGCTAAAGGCAACCTTTCTACCGCCATTATTGGCCTCCCTTAATTAATTAGCTCCTATACTAGCTCTAACGTTACGCAATTAATTGTAAATATAATTATAAAATATTATATAGAGGAAAATATTGGCGCCTTTATAATGGATAACGCCAAAGATAATAACAAGCTTATGGAAATAATTGTAATAATATTTCCAACTGTAGATCTAAAATGGGCTTGACTTTAGTATACTGGACATATTATTAACCTTATTATTAAGGCCGCGCTCTTTAGTAAAGGTATAAGCAAGCTTTAAAAGTAAATTGCTAGTATAGGTGCTAATAATATCTTCTAAATCTAGAGCAAGATAGGGCTAATTAGTAGAGTAAAGATAATTATAGTGTATATTAGACAAACTAATTAGCAGCAAATAGCCTTTTAGAACTGCCAGACTAACTATAAGGAAGGTAATAAGAAAGTCTTCTATTTAGAACTTTTAAAAGACGGTAGAGTATACTAGATATTACGGACGCTTTAAGTACGATGTTATAACTACTTAGAGAAGAGTCGGAGGAAGCTAGTTAGTTAATACAGGCACGGTCTAGGATAGATTTAGTGGAACCATATAACGAGGGATAGTAAGCAAGTCACATAATGTTATACACAGTGTATAAAGTGTATGTAGTGTACGCCTGCGTATAATACGTATAACATATACCTTACATACAAGAGAGGATTTCTTAGGAGTACGGTTATATATTTAAAGGACCTTAGTCCCTACCATAGATAGTTCTCTCCTTGTAGTAAATCTTAGAATATAATTAGAGTTAATCTGTTAGGCAACTACTCTACTAGTTATTATTATATTATTAATTTATTCTTACCTATATACCCAGCCTAATAATAGGACCCGCCGTAGTTCCTACTACAAGGTTCCGTTATATATTCACTACTAAGGTTATAGTATTAAACAAGATCAAACAATATACCACCTAAAGCACCAGTTATAATAGCGTTAACGGCAGCCACAACCTCAGGACTAGGAGACACTAGTATAGCAGATACGGACTCTTAAGTAGTTACGCGAGGTTAGTTACAGGAAATAGTTAATCACTTATAAGATAATAATAGGATACTTAAAGAACGCATTAATGGAATTAAAGCAGCGAAAATTAAGCTACTGTTAATTAAATAATTCTTAGGAGAGAAGTCAAAGCTTAAGGGATTTCTTATGTAGATGTACTTTAAGGTAATATAGGAAGGAGCGAAGTTAGCAATATTATTAGATCAAGTAGCCTATGTAGGATTGTTCCTAACAGGGAGGGCACTTAAGTGGTTTAAACCATATCTTACGGAAATATAGGCCAATGGCATAACAACTACTAACTAGGACGTGCGGTATATATTTACTAGTTAGAACAGGTTCGCAGAACAACTAACGCAGATATTTAGAGATCTAGAGGCCATAACTACAGTGGAACGAAAGCTTTAGAACTTAGTATAACGCACTTTAGCAATTAAGTATATAACACAGTTTTAAATACTAACCATATAGGTTGAGTGGAATAATAGGGCGCTTATAGCACAGTATAAACAAGGACTTAAGGCTAAAGTCTAGAACGCAATTATCCTAATGGAAAATGCGGATACTCTAAAAGAGTTAATAGACTAGTTAATAAAGATTAATAATAGGATCTATTAAAGGGAACAAGCTAAGAGAGGTTAAGACAGAGTTCCATAGTTATATAAGGCGCAGAGTACGTAATAACAGATATAGAGCTAAAAACTATAGAATGGCGCAAAGCTAATAGACCTAAGCGGTACCAAAGAAACCTAAAGGTGGGAAAAGAAACTATAAAAACCTAGAGGTTAAGGATTAAGTAATTAAAGGACCTAGGAGTAGAGGCTAAACCAGGGATTTTAGTAGCAGAAGACGTTTAGGCGGACTCCACAGCAAGAAAAGTAGTTTAAAGATAGGGCTTATATAAATTGCGGAAAACAAGGTTATTTTACCAAAGACTATAGAGGTAGTTAGAGTAACTATATAGTAAAGGGAACCAGGCCAGCAGACAGCACATACATATAAAGGGATAACGGTGCACTATAAGGAATAAAAGAATGTTTAATTAACAGTTTTGCGTATTATTATAACAACGTATGCTAAATTTATAAGGACGCTAAGTACGGCGTAAGCTATTGGCTATAGGAGCTATTATTATCTAAGTTTAGAGAAACTAACAAACTAGCTTATAGATTAGACATTAAAGACGATAAATTTAATATAGGTAAAGCATTTACCAATAACAAGGTAATAAAGGTAGCTTACTAGAAGCATATAGACCTTAGAGAAGTTAAAACATGTCACAGTACGTGCAGAGGGTCAACAAGGTAACTGTAACTGTGTATCATTGACAAACGATGTCGTGTGCAGAACTATGTAGGAGGTGAGGCGGTATATATACACGTCGCTCAGGGGTTAGGTCTGTGCTCGTGTCATGACAACACCGAGTTATAACAACGCGTCAGGCCAGTGCCGTGACAGTACATCCCCCTTCCTGAGGCGAGCTCCTGTGAGCTAAGTGTTGGCAGTAAAAACACAGAAGTAAAAAAAACAGACATATATATCCTCGTCCTTCCAGTCCTCAAAGGTCTTCGTCCCTTTAGTCCTTAGACCTCCTATATATCTACTACATCCCTCTCCACTAGCACTCGTCTCGAGTGCTAAATATAACGTAGGAGTAAAACCAATGTAGAAAACAACGGAGAATTTTTT
>Ga0307507_10003567_pt1 | contig 29746 bp, 38 predicted proteins | sample 7_EM_MG_FD_207223 | JGI IMG/M metagenome (GOLD analysis project Ga0307507, IMG submission 207223) | Populus trichocarpa ectomycorrhiza microbial communities from riparian zone in the Pacific Northwest, United States - 7_EM | ecosystem: Host-associated > Plants > Roots > Unclassified | place... | reverse complement strand
TTAATGTTGGGTATATTTTGAATTTACCCATCAGACAAATGTGAAGTAAATTATTGAGCAATAATGCCACTAATCAACATATGCCTAATCATGTGCCTATTGGGCAAATAACTGCCTCTCCCCGGTGTTGGGCGTGCTTGTCTGTACTTGTGGTCCGTGGAAATCGTCAACCTTTGAACTTGAAAAAAAGGGAAACAACAAATTATGTATTCAATCCATCAAAAACACTCAGCAGTCTCGAATGTAGTTTGTGGCTACTCAAGCTGAATGGGTTACTGCAGTATAATAGAGTTGCGTTGTCTCCGTGGAAGATACGTATGCCGAGGCTGTCATTGGCAGAAAACAGACAGATTGATTCGGATTTTGGAAAACCTAGGCCTACCGAGGAGCTTTCACTCGACATACCTCACTTGTCGGTGTCAGGTCACAACACAAGCATGAAAGTCCGTATTTCCATCATTACACGGCAGTCCGATGTGGTTGATACTCATCGACATCATCGAAAAAGGCAAGGGTGAGTGGATATATTGCGTACACGCCAATCTCGCTTGGTACTATGATAGCCCTGCGATCGCGTCGATCGTACAGTATTTAGCGGTATCAACACAGATCAAAACCTTCGCGGATGAAAAAGTTAGATCCAGGAACGGTGAAGTCCAACACTTTGCTGATCCTCTTCAACTTACTCTTCGAAGTCGCTCCGATTTATTTGTCGCGTTCTCGCACCACAGCCTCGTTTCTGGGCTCTTGGTCAAGTATTTGTGACCATGGCTGACTTGTTTGTACTTGTTTGATTCCCATACACTCATTCCGCACCTCTCAGCAGTTCCGAGGGCTTCCCGTACTTTGTAAAGAAACAAGGCGCCGCCAGCCCTGCGTAATCTTCATTTATCTTGTAAGTCGTATCGGAAATCTGCGCCCGTCAGAAAATGTCCTCGGTATGAATATAAATCCGCGGCATTCAAGTCTATGATAAGCGTCACTGGAAATTTGAGCAGCTGACGGACCACGGTTGTGTGGTGGACGTATGTCAGGAAAGTTGTAGTCTGCATTAAGCCGAGGAAATATGCTTCAAGTCCAAGGCGTGTAGCGGAGATTTGTGAGAGTAAATGGGGCTATGGGAAAGTACAAATTGTCTGTGGAAGCAACAGTGGGTATGGTGATTGGATAGGTAGAACAGCATTTTGTTGACCGAGGAAGAGGGGAGTGAGATGGATACGATCGGGGAAAGTAATAGAACGAAAGAACTCTTATCTAGCAAGGAGGCGAAAAGAAATTAACTCAAAACGGGTCAGTTTACCCTGTGATAGAATCGGGGGAGCCGCGAGAATCAGTGCTCGCGGTGTTTGGTCTGGATAGGCTGCTTCTGTAATGGGGGTTAAAATGTGGTCGGAAAGACAGATGCCATATCGCTCACTCGTCTCGAGATCGTCTGCTTGACTTGGGCCAGCCCCAAACCTGACGGATCCACCGAGCCATGTGAACTTCTTGTTTCATGACGCTAATGATCCAAGGGTGTGCGAGCATGTCCTTGGGAGTTGGTCTCGTCAGTGCGTCCACCGTTAGTCTGGGAAATAAGTGAAGTGATGGTGCGAAGAGGAAAATGAAGGATAGCTCACGTCTCCTTGATGAAATCTTTCATTTCATCGCTCCATTGCACCCCCGGCTCGTCCTCGAGTCTGGGAGGCTTCATAGAAAGTAGGTAAGATTGGAAAAGGTCTTGGAAAGCGTAGTGTCATACCTCTCCATTCGTGATATACATCATTAGTTCAATAGGCGGAAGATCATTTGGAAACGGGAAGCGATTTGTAACGAGTTCAAGGAGTGAAATGCCAGTCGACCATACGTCTGATCGAATAGTGTATTCATTCCCGCAAATCCTCTCTGGCTGTACGAGAGGGTCAATCGATGAAATTTTGGGGTAGAAGGTTCAAGTACAAACCGCCATGTAAAAACTTGTGCCAGTGAACGTGCCAGCGAGAGAATTGACCAGTTCACCGGATACACCAAAGTCGGACAACTTGACAACGCCTTCACGGGACAGCAGTATGTTGGGAGGTTTAATGTCCCTGTGAATCGTTTTCTTTGAGTGAAGATAGGCAAGCCCTTGCAAAACCTGGTGATAGGTATGTTATAGTTCAGGCGACAATAATTCATCAAATTTTCCACGCACCCCTTCAGCTAATCGCCCAGCAATCTTCTCTCCCACGACGGCGCCTCGCTCTTTGATGCGTTTGCCAACAGCTTCCAAGCTACCACCTTCACAGTACTCCATCAAGATCTTGACCTCGCTTGATGAAGGGGACATGAACGCCCCATGGAAAAGGACGATATTGATGTGTTCCGTTGAGGAGATAATGGAAAGTTCTCGAAGAAGTTGTTTCATTGGCGCTTCGCGGGTGGTGATTGTCTTGCGAGCCATGATTTTTCCTGTCCTCTTATCCTTCACCTTGTGAACAGCTCCGCCAGCGCCTTCTCCCAGGCGTGATTGTTCCTCTAGAACATCGTCGGACCAAGATAGAGTGGGTGGCGTGGGTATGAGTACAGCGTCGTCATCCTCTGCATGGGGATCGGGGAGGACGGGCGGATGGGAAGGCCTAGCTTCGAGTTCCGTGACCAGCTCACGGATATTGTTGAACGGCTCTGTCGAGCGTTGGTTTGGCTGGGGAACACACGTTGCTGTGGACTCTGGACGGATTGTCCTGTCCTCTGGAGGGGTGTTTATATCGAGCGAAGGTCCATTTGGGCCACCATAGTAACTCTCGAAAAGAGGCCCTGCGGTGGAACCTGTATTGATCTCGATTTTGATCTTTGGAAAAGAGGGTTTCGATAGAGGGGGACGGGGGATTGCGAGTGAGCTCAAAGTTGGCCTTGGGGATCTTGCTGGTTCGTGAGGAACTGAGAGAGCTGGAACTGGTAACCTTTGCTGATCGCGAGGTTGATTATTGGTAGTGGCCAAACCGGAGGGAGGGCCTCTGCTGCGAGGACCCATTGGTCGCTGCATAATCGTCGTTCTACTGTCCATTGTAGTTTACGACGAAGATAGTTTACGACAAAGATCACTCACTGGAGTTTGACAAATGAGGCAACATCTCACTATTTCCACCAATTACATTATTACTTCGACATCTCCTTCCATGTCCGCACCCCAATCTCGTATCACTTTCGCCTCTTTAACTCCAAATAACATCGGCACAGTTCGCAAGTTGAATTCAGTCTTGTTTCCCATCAAATACAGCGAAAAATTTTATCATGACATCCTCCAACCGGAAGTAGAGGACTTTTGCAAACTTGGTTCGTTCTTCTCAACATACCCTCACCTCTCATTATCATTCCACATTAGTATACTACAATGACATTCCAGTACGTGCATCACACAACCGCAGATAACGGCACTCAAAATCTTTTATTAGGTCGGCACAATTTGTTGTCGGTTGGAAACCAATGGTGATGAAACCAAGCTCTATCTTATGACAATGGGTGTCCTGGCTGTCCGTTTTATCCCTCTCTTCATATGCTTTTCCCATAATGCATTGATATATAGCCGTATCGCTCGCGAAAGTTGGGCTCCCAAAGCCTTGAACTCATCCTCGCTGCAGCGGCAACTCAGACGAAATCCAAAATCAACAAGATTTATCTACATGTCCAAGTATCAAATGAAGGAGCAAAGAAATTCTACGAACGACATGGATTCATTGAGGTCGACGTACACAAGGATTACTACAAGAGAATTATCCCTCACGATGCTTGGGTACTCGAAAAAGCCTTTCAATGAACCGTCAAGCAGGCAAATTTAGACTTGCATTGTTCAATGTAGATAATCTATGGTCGTCATCCGAAAAACCTGACTTATGCTCATTCAGACACAAATACATTCGTAAGCGACATAATTATCTGTCAATACACGTTGGGCGCGGGATAAAAATAATATTACGGCCAGCCATCGTCGAGTTTTCCACATCCTTTCACGAGCTGAAACGTATAAATAAGGCCTGTCAACAGGGATAAATTTTGACAGAGCTGACCTGATGTCGTTTCAGGGCATCCTTTCTTGTAAAGGTTTTTCCGCACCCTCCGTTACATACGAACGGTTTCTCCCCAGTGTGTGTTTCTCGATGTCGTTTTAAATCGTGCTGGCGGTTGAATGAGAGGGCGCATAAATCGCAGGAAAAAGGCCGGGGGGGCGAGGCGGGATATTGGGAAGGTACATCAATCGTTCTGGGTGGAGAGGAGGGGTATGGGTTTGAGGTGTAGGTATGAGTGGTAGAGTGTGATCGCGCTCTCCCTTGCGGCGGTGGGTATTTTACGGGTTGTGATTGGGAGGACGGTGGATAGCGATGAGAATATGGGTGGGGGTGAGTCAATTGTGGGCGCGAACTGCTTGTAGTTGCAAGTGGGTAGAGCAATGATGTCGGCCGTGGTGTAGCTGTCGAGATATGATAGCCTGTCGTTTCATACTCCGTTGGTTGTGGGGATGAAGTGTTATAGCCAGTAGTGGGGTGTGGGATTGGGACGAAGTGGTTGGCTGGGTACGGGTGAGAAGTACCGCCCCAGTGAGCGGAAGAAAACTGAGAACGTGGTAGATCAGCCATGATAACAGAGGAGGAGAAACGAAGAGACGCGCTTTATCTTGGTTCATTTGGCTTGGTGATTTGTCACGAGGATTGTCGAAAGATAGATGTCCGCGCTATTCGCAATGATTCAAATTACCAACAAGGTGGCAAGGGCACCTATTGGACACCTAAAGTAAACCTAAAAGTAAGTCTGTCCATCCTGTGCCTGACACTGACCTGAACAATGACATATGTACCCCATAGGAGCCCATAGGCTGTGAACACAACTGGTCCCGCGCGCCCAAGGCAGTACCCCCCCTAACAAAGTTAGTTCGAGCTGTCTTCTGTCCGCAGTACATGCTTGGGAAGCTTTGAGTTTACGTTGAGATTATGATTTCTGGGAAAACATACCAAATCTGTGGTTTGCTCTTATTAGAATCAGGAGTCGTCGTACAGCAACTCCATCAAATGTATCTGACTTCAGGTCCCAGGAGACTTTAATTTGCAAAGTTCGTTCCTGATCCATCTATCAAGAATCAACATCAATTCGTCCGTAGTATCAGCATTTCAAGCTCCATAATGTCAAAAAGGTTAGAGTATGGGAAGCTTTGACAACCCTCTGTAAAAGCGAAACTTGTAAGAGTACTTTACGGCATACCCTGGAGCCACATTGAGATTCAACTTCACCGAGTAGACAGTAGATTTTGAAGAATTTGTAGGTACGGGTTTGCCTCTTCTTCCTTCTTGCGACCAAACGCCGTTTCAATAGCTTTTCCTAGCCTTCCAACTTCCAAGACATCCCTCCAGTCAGACGTTGTACCTTGTGGTAGTCCTGCCTGAAGTGATGCATACGATGTTAAAAGATCAAACTTCATCCGCAGGACAACTTCAGGTGGCATTTTACCAGGCAACTCGAGTTCTAACAGGCGCAAGACCTCGCTGCAATTCGGCAACAGATATTTACTCGCACACGATTGTGCCTCTTGAACAATGCTCGTGCGTCCAATTTCCTGTGGCAGAGGTGATTTCTCGTCATCGTAGGCAATACGAGCTTTTGGCGGCAGGCGTGCTTGGGGTTTGGGCCGTACAGTTGATATCTGACCAGCGTCGGTAAACGTGCCATCCGAGACCAACCGAAGACAAAAGGCTATCGTAAATCTTCGAACGCTTATTGATGGGATAAGGTTCGAAGAAAGAAGCGAGTATCCGCCCATTCCAGCCGTCGAAAGACGGCCGTAGACCGACGCTGCAAACATCGAGAGATCTAAGTAAATGGTCGACGTCAAATTTATCATCTATGTGCGAATTCAAAAATTAAATGGCAAGAAGAAAGAAAACGAGATCGAACCAGTGTCATCAGCCTGTACCCGATCTTTTGTCTCCTTAAGTCTGATTGCTCAAGACAGTAGAAGATGACATCGAGAGGGGCAGTCGTGTCCCATCTAGTTGCCGACTCACCCCTGGGAGGGGGAAGCTGTTCCACAAGAAGAGGTGAATGTCGTGCTAGAACCAGTCAGATATGTCTGGATTCCAAATTTTTAGCCTGCTCACGCTGTCCTTGCTGTTCCAAAAGGCTTTCGTCCCGTTCAAACAAATTTACTAACCAGTTCAAAAGCGGCCATGAATCTCTGCCGACAACCTGAGCCTGTGGAAGAGGGTCTTCTGAAAAAGATTCGCTAGCGAAGAATTCTTGGCGCTGCTTCCCTTTGCCTTTTGATGAAGAACAGTTTTGCGAAGCTCCTAAAGTAAACCCTTCGACAAGGATATCCCAGCAATTCTTTGCCTCCTTTATACAAAGCGATTGTTTTGCAAGAGTAGAGTCGGTTATTTCGCTGGCATCATTTGACTTGATGTTCTTCACACTTGGATAGTGTGGCAAAGCACGGCCGAGGGCATCTGGAGAGTTTGTGGCCACGAAGGACTCCAGAAGTTGAATAGCGGCAGCGGCTGCACCCGGACCTACAGCGTGCGATTCCTTCTGCTGCTTTGCAGCAAATTTCCGGGGTGATTCGAAAATAGACCTATCCTTTGGGCCGTCTAACGATGGACGGGATGAGTGAAGGGCAATAAATATCAGCTGGCGAATGTGAGATCTGACGAATATATAATTAGTAGTCGACAGCAACGACAATGCGGTAGTCAATCATACATAGATGGTTTATAATTGGGTGAGCGAAGTTGCTCCAACATGGAAATGGCGGCTTCATACTGACCCTCTTCAAAGCAACTGTCCACTAGGTTACACTGGAAGGGTCCCATTTCCAACTCGAGACCAGCAACGGATCCTGGTGGCTGGTGAATCATTGCCATGAGCACTGATCAGAAGTAATTGAGGGTTGCTGGAGAGTAAGTTCAACAAAGTGACTGTTTGCACAATTATGTAGGTAGAGGCAACGTCATCTGTACGCTCATCATCGAATGTCCTTCACTCGGTGCATTGGATCGTTACGGTTATTTTCCAAGATTCACAACATGGACAGCTCTTCATATCTGGGGCCTATTGAAAAGTCGATTCGGGACAAGGTATCAGGAAATATCGTCCTCAGCTGTTATTCACTTGATCTCATTGGATCTCCATTCCACTTAGCTCACTTCTCACTTTCAACCTACTTCATTGACAGTTACGAATGACTCTTGGCAGCATCGTCATCATGCTGCCATGCGCAGTCAAGGCGGCGGAAACGGTGAAACGCGTCAGTTGACCGTCTTTATCACCTCTTTTCATTTTTATTGATATCCCCATCATTGGTATTCTCGACCCAGACTTTTCTGTGCAGATCGTCTCAAACGATTTCAAAGGCAAAGTGAGCCTCACCTGTGTTTATTGCTGCGATGAAGCCCATCCCGCATCAGACTGCAATGCAAAGACACCGTATGATCTACTCTGCCTTGTCACAAGAGTTGTCCCAGGGTTTGCATGCGCTTTCTTTGAAGGCCAAAACCGAGGAGGAAGTCGCAGCTGGAGCACAATCATGACTCTCATTTGCTTACTTGCTGCTTTACGGATATGTGTTAGGTTTTTCTCTATACCTGGCCTGAGGGTGATTTGTGCGAAAAGGGCAACATCTTACATCAACCTACAACTTTACATTGAACAATCGAATAATCGAGGCTGAGAAGATACAAACGAAACCCGATTACGGCCTCAGATGAAGGATTACTGTGGACATGACTATAAGGTTGGAAAATGAAGATTCGTCTAATAACCATTTCTTTCTTAAGTTAAATGCCAATCTTATTGGCGTTCCATTGCCATCTGATATGTTACTTAATCATCTAAATGAAGATGATTTCCCCCAGTTTATCATGAACAGCATCACTGTCTTCATATCTCTCTTGGGGGAATACCGACAACAGACGTTCAATTGAGGTACATAGAGTTTTTCTCTCCCGTGAGCCTTCTTCAACCGTGATGTAACTCGTGAGAACATACGGTTACCAGACGATCAATGCAAATAGAAATCGTCTCGGCGTTCTGGCGAAGATTCTGCCCCCTCCCATTCCACCTTTTCACCTCATATATAGTCTCGACGTGATACACATGCGACGACTTGAAACAGCATCCTGTCCTCGGCATTTTTCACCCTAGGGCGTAGGGCATCACAACAAACGTACTTACTGTCAATCCTGCTGGTAACTGCGAACGAATCCCTTCCAAATTGTAAACAGACTACAGGGCACTCGCAGCTCCACCCAGCAAGCTCAAGAACCGTATTCCATTGAGAAGTCGAGGTGCCCAACGCCGTTCAAGCAACTTGGATAATTCCTGATAGGCACACTAGTATACATGCTTTATGTTACAGGGTATACGTTGCAGAGGTATGCTAATTCAAGATCGATCGACCCTATTCACGGAGGTTCCTCACATAGAGATCGCGCGACCCTTCCCAACGTCGCGTGTTTCTCGCGCGGTTGGACGCCCTCTCACTGTACCTTGAGCTACGGAGTCAGGTAACAGATTGAAGGCTTTGTCTGCTCTCAAATATTCGATCGCTCGAGGACTTTTGTGAGTAAACCCGGCGAATGCCAGAGCTTTACGAACAGCCATAATTTCCGCGCCATGAACTTTATCTCTCAACATTGGGTCCCGAGTAGCATCGGGAGGTGCACCATTCGCGGGTGCAAGTGGCTGAGCAAGATGACCTGAGCATCATGGCATTTTCTGCACAGTATTAGAAACACACCTCTGCTGGAATGTCGGAATCAAAATGGCGCGTATCCTCAGGACTGTGGAGGTCCGGTCGGTAAGGGGCAGGGTATCGGTGGATATTCAACCAATCGATGCCCTTGAAGAAAGGGTGAGCCTGTGGGCATAGGAAATTTCAGAAATTAAGTCGTAATATGGAGAAAGCCTGACTTTGATGATATGAGCACCGTCAGAATTGCCTGTCGGAAGAATAAAACCACTTCTTCGGGCCTGCACGAGAATGGAATCGGGTCTAGAGACTGAAACAGTGGCTTGGGAACCGAGACGGTCTTCGGGTTCGCACAGTAATTGCTGCATCAAGTTTACTCCTTCATGTGAAACGCGCGGGCGAGACGGGAATCGCAGGGATTGTTTCCAGTTCAAAATCTTTTGCCGTGTGACATGTCGCTAAACGCATGCCATCGTAGTGAGAATGGTAACAAGTATAGTTGAGTTTCTTTGTCGAGTCTTACCGAATTGCTAACAAAAGGCGGGAATCTATAATGAATTAGGTTCCGATGACAGCGAGATGAGGATGAAACAAACCCATAGAGGCATTCGAACATGATTACACCCAAACTCCACCAATCACAAGAGTAAGAGTACCCGTGGCCACGGATAACCTCAGGCGACACTGGTAAAATGTAAAAAGGTCAGAACAATGATAGAAAGTCGTACTTCCTCTGCTTACTGTAGGAATTAGTTCCGCAGCTGCCGTAAGGAAGTTTGAACATCGAAGACGCTCGTCGCGAACATACAGATGGACTTACACAGAGTAGGCCAACTACAGATGAAATTAGATACACGATCGAAGTGGACAAGGTCGCTCACCTTTCTTCGATTCTTCTCGCGCCAGGTGAATATACCACCTTGTCCTGCCCCGTCACCCATCAAAAGTTCCACCTCCTTAGGATCCATGCGCTTTGTCTTCTTCCCGTCTGCGACGCCGTTGCCATCTTCAAGGTCAATGCCATGTTTGTGAAGTAGGTGTAACCTTTGTTGTTCATAATCTGCGTGGTCGCTTCAGGAAAGAGACGAATCAGAGAAGGCAAGTCCAAACAAGATGTATCGTGAGCCCAATGGAGATCAGTTCTGTTCGTGTGAGAATATGTCAGATTCAGCCGATGTGTCGAGATCTAAAGTGGACTAACGCTAGCCCGAAATCACTCAGTTTGATGTGACCTTCGGGGTCGAATAGAAAATTCTATAGGTTCACTTTAACGTCAGTATGTCTGTCGATCCAGCCAGAAACGCACATCTGGTTTGATATCGCGGTGAATAAACCCTTGCTCATGACATGACTCAATGGCAAGGATCATCTAAAACAGAAAACACCACGACAATCCGTTGGTGGAGAGTCTTTGTGGAATGGTCACTTCTCACCTCGGCGACGTAGAACCGAGTAAAGTCCTCCTCAAAAACGTCCCTCTCAATTAGAAGATTCAAAAGATCTCCACCGCCCATGTATTCAAGCACCTAAAAAAAGAAACCGAGCTGATATTAATGATGAAATGAAATCAAGGTGGAACAAGATCGGCTAAAATGGAAAAATGAATACTGACCAGATACAGATGGTCTCGGTCCTGAAAGCTGTAATATAACCTTACAATCCATTCGGCCCCACCCGGAGAATGGACTAAAGAGGCGGACTTGAGAATATCACGTTCGGCACGGACATGTCCCTCCTGCCCCTTTCGCAACATGTCGGTCTTGCGAAGCTGTAAATATGACGGTGAGTCTACCAAGTAAAGCGACAAGACCAAAGGAAGATTCACCTGCTTCATAGCATACAAGCTGCCGGTCGATTTCTCTCGGACGAGGGAAACTACTCCAAAGGCACCTGCAAAACATTGATTTGCGTTAAACTCGTAAGCGATGTGTAAGCCGAGACAAGATTCAGACCATGGCCGATGGTTTTGAGCTTTGTAAAGGCGCTCACATCCACCTTCTGTCGGCGTTCTCTAAGGTACTCGGTTTCATTCTGACGCCAGCGCGCTCTCAGTGATTCTTTTTGTGCCTGACTGAGCTGCATCTCTGCCATATCCTTCTCCATAGCCAACCTTCTCTGTTCGCGAGATGGCGGATGCCGAAATAGAGGAAAGTACAAGTTTTCAAAATAAATTCGCGCAGCAACAGCCTTTTCCAAGGTGGTGAGCGATGGCGTAATAGTCCTCTGTCGTAGAGGTGGTTTGAAACCGTCAGTGTCATGGAAAGTAGCATGATCCTCATCTGTCTCTTGCACTTCTAGATGCGATCTAAGACCGCCTCCCCACCGAATGGTGGAGCTGCCAGGACGCCCGGGAAGACCTTCTACGTTAAATGATCCAACATAAACGTTCTCTCTAGCCGCTGTGGTGAGAGTGGAAGAATCATTAGTGCTGATGCCGTTAACGACATGAAGACGTCCAAAAGAATCGTCCACAGGGGGTCTGATAGCGTTTACAACTTCATTGATGGCTCTCGCCTGATTATTGTTCCGAATCCTATTCTTAATGGGGTTCGCCCAGTGTGGATCTGCACTTCTAGAATTAGGCTCAACCTAACGTAGGTTGTCAAAGACCGAACGTTCACCTCCAAGCTTCCCGATGCCGTCTGGTCCCCAGCGTGTCAGTAAGGCTTCAAGTTGGTCAGCGTCCGACGCGTGAACAAGATGACTGATCGGGTTTGAGAAATATGAGCTGAAACAGGACGCGACCATTGAAGAGGTACGACATACACAAATCCTGTAGGTTTTGAAACCATATCTTTGCTAACTCTGCGCCCCTTCTTTGGCATTGCTCGGATTGTCGCGGGATTCTGATCCTCATAGCGAGGTCCAGCCACCGCAGTTTGAGGAGGATTTCCCCAGATGAGGCGAGAGGGCGAGGGTGTCGGAATCATTGCTAATAAATCATAGAAGCCTTTGTGTAGGAACGTTCCAGTCGGCACAGAAGTCGTAGTTGGCTCGTCGTCGTAAAAATCTGGAGTTGGGGGAGCGTACGGTGGATAAGCATAAGGAGAAAAAAATGGATTGTTGAATGTAAAAACACCAGGAGACCTTGCGTCTTGGTCAGGTCGAGCTCTGATGGGCGAACGAGGTGGGGTTGGGAGGGGTCGACGGGGTGGAGAAGCCATTTGATGTCCAGTGCCGAGCACAGGAATTACTGTGGGCAACGTCGACGGCGCAGTTGTCAACCTCGAGCAAGAGGAGACCCAACGCGCTACTTGCGGCAAGTTCTACATAATTATCTCCCTGGCACGTGTTTTCTTGTTTGGATCATCAACTTGGGGTCCTGCATATTTTCTTCCAATTGCAAGCAAATTCCAAGTCTTCTCTCTCGTAAATTCCGTCCTCACGTCACCTTCGCTTATGCCTTATGCCTGCTATAACCCTGACAAGGTCACCCTTGGGCACAAAACTGTAGTTCTCAGCTGCCTCATGGGATGGACCTCCGAAACGGACGAACAAACAGTATACCCTGATAAATTGGGCATTTATGGTCTTGTACCAATGCGTAGCTGGCGTATGTTACTTGCATTTACAACATGCTTTTGTCTTGGACAAGCTCAAAAACTTGAATTTTTTTGAAAGCTATTGCTGGCATCCTTGAAGAATCAAGATCGTTTTCATTTCTTTTCGACCCTAGGCCAACCACCGATCATTGACTTCCTCTTTCGTTTGCTCAGATCCAAAGTTACACATCGAGGCATTCTTCACAAGCTCTAGGTAAACAACCAGCAAGCGACTCCAGTCTCAAGCTTGGGCATGGGAAGGCAAAACCCAGTTCGCCCGATGCTCTACGATGGGATCGAAGAAGGCTACATTTGCCAAACCCCACGAGGCTTTCATTGGAGTCATCGGAGGCCATCAATGACAACGCAATTAACGCGTGCCGCCACTGAACTGACACCGCTTTTACAAAAAAAAAAAAATCTTTGGAGCTCCGGCCAAGTCCTCCTGGACCTGGGCTCCGTCGACTTTGCCCCGGCTGTACCTTCTTGAATTTCGACCTTCGCTCAAAAATAACCACAACAAGCCTTTGTTTGTCCCTGGCGCCAAGCTCCCCTAACAACCTACCCACCTTGAACAACCTCTCCCGACTTGTCCAAGTCGTACTTGATTTCAGCTCTCTACCGACGCGTGGTTCATTCCAACCCTTGCCTCCTGTGCCTCCACCCTACCTCGTGCATATTTGCATCGGCGTACACGCTTTCCGCGTTCTTCCTGCCACAACTCCTTGTTTGAGACGACTTCGCCTCTTCCTGCCGAAAGCCACTGTCTCGAAGGCGTGTCTTCAGGTCTTGTTATTTAAATTGACAGACGCCCTCAATTTCCACCCCATTAATAACTCCGTTCTCTCCTCTCTTCCTATTACTATCACTTTTTCACTAATATGTCGACTTCAAACAAAGACCGATACTATTCTAGTATGGGGAAATCACGTAGAGGTTCCCCAGGGGATTCACAAGGCAGTGTTTTTTTTCAGACGGGACAGGGTGGGCGAACAGTGCTCCCTCCTCTTTCATCAGCTTTTCCAACCTCACGTTTTCCAGGTCCGTTCTTTATGTAGTATTTAAGCTCTCAACGCACTCAATTTGCTACTTTGCCATGTATAGTTCCTGCAACATATTCTAGTTCATATACACAGCCTCGCTCGTCTCCTGGTAGATATGATCTCAATCCTCAGGCGTTTTATCCCAACCAGTGGCAAACTAGTAGCACATGTAAGTGCCTTTCGTCATCGTTTCTCAAAATTACACAACTAGTATTGATAAAACTCGATTTTTACACCAGCGCCTCAACTAACGCCTGCGTACCCTTATGATACGCATGAGAGGTATTCTCCCCAGCCGTCTTATGGTTATTCGTCTAGGTCTTCCCCACCTGTCGTGCCTGGCCCGTCAGACTCACGACGCTTGCCTCCTTTGACAACATCGAGCCCTGGAGGCGACCGATGGCAGCAATCAGATTATGGAATGCCCACAACGCATGGGTACCCAAACAACATCCGTTCGCCAACAGCATCTTATCCCACCACATACGTTACTTATCCAAGCTCTAACCAAACGAGCTCTTATTCATACCATTTGCCGACCAGTGACCATCATTCGATGGGCGTACCAGATCATAGGCCATTATTTGACGACCTCGATTCTCGAGACCCTCGCTCCTCTTCTCCTTATAGCCGCGGCTCAGGTTCTTCGCAAGTCTCGCCGCCAAGTTATACACCTCCCCCAGCCTCCCCCACCTCTCCTGAAGAGCCGACAATTAAAAAGAAGCGCAAACGCGCCGATGCAGCCCAGCTGAAAGTCCTTAACGAGACTTACAATCGAACCGCCTTTCCATCAACAGAGGAGCGCCACGCCCTCGCGAAGGCTTTGGATATGTCTGCAAGAAGCGTTCAGATATGGTCAGTTACTTCGGCTGACATGGTTTTTCTTTCTTAACATTCTGTGAAAAAAGGTTCCAAAACAAAAGACAGTCGATGAGACAAACTAATCGCCAGTCGTCAACAGTGAGCTCTGCCCATCAGCCATTTACAATGGCGAACCATGGTGAACCTCTACTGGATGACCTATCTCCTTCAGGATACGGCGGCACCTCCGTTCCTATACTAGAGACGCCATACTTGACAAGCTCCCCCCAGCAGGAGACTATCACTTCTCGATCTCATCCCTCACACTCATCGTCGTCACATCGTCGCATTCGAGCTCAGGAAGAAGCACCGACTGACCTACGCAAATGGTCTCGTGGCTTCTGAACCAGCGATAGGGTTTTTGAAATTTTGGCTTATGGTTACACCCGCTCATTAGGTTCTCATCTCTTGGTTCCTTTTTATCCTTAGAGGCGCTTTTTTAAGTTACAATCCGTGCATTAATCATGCATTAATTCCCATTAAATGCATCTTAACATGGATGGGACACCAAATATTGGCTACTTTCATTATTATTTAGCATCGTTCTGGACTCCTACTTACTTCGCATACTCGTTATAATGACTTTTATGTAATTATATACTGCCCAACTATTTTACAATATACCTCAGCTCTCATCAATTTATTTTACTTAATGCCCTCCGAAAGTCTCCAAGAGTTTGCCAACTCCAACCTCATACGAATTTACTAAAATCTAGTCAAGCTTACTTTACTTCACCCCCAACAGTAAAGTTTTAATCGGTCAAGGGCACAAAAAATCTGCAGACAAAAAATGAAGATCCACAATTTAAACTGGGGTACAAAATTCTCGCAGATCTGCTAGTGTGGCAAGAGGAGATAATTATGCAAACGCCGGTCGTCCTTCTGGCACCTCTTCATCTAGCAAGAATAATAAACAAACAGGGGTTAATGAAGAAGGCGACAGATTAGCTATGAAGATCAATCAATCTCGGCGATGGTGAGACAACGTTTACCCACTTTCTCTCTCATAACCTGCGTGCCGTAACCCCTACCCTGAATAAAGGGAAAGGGAATGGTTAACGACGTCGGACTGGGGAAATTATTATGAAATAATCGTTGGGCTTGTCGCTGTGGCGATTTAGGTGTCAAGAAAAATGGCCTCCAGGCTTCTTTATCACCTATGTAGAGCGGGAACTATTTGTGATGCGGTTGGGTTCTCCGAAGTTGCTGTGGTGTCGTTTGGGTGTCCCACTGGGATTGCTAAAGAACCTAAGTCGCTGTATATTTGTAAGTTGTAACCGCCGCTTGCAACGTAAATCGACCATCGAAAGGCCAGTGTGGCAGAACCCGCGCAATCGATCAATAATCCCGAAATCCTGAAAACAAATTGGGTGAGGGCATGATCCAGAAAATCTCTGAATTCGAAAGTGCGGCGAAAAACTGCTGCACTCTGCGGCACCCAATGCGGTAGGGTCTCCCACTGGCATTGAGTCTTGACAGGGGACCAGAACAATCCAACGACCTCATGACCCACACTGGGCAGCTCGCTGCCTGCCTTCGTTGAGGAAAATTGTCAAGGTTAGCGACTTCGCTTCTGCTGGCAGAGGAAGCTGTCACTCCTGGGACTGGCTCTTTCAGTAGTTGTTGATACGACAAGCTTCAATTGTTCCTTGGCTAATAGATTGATTCTAGTACTGAGTACTGGCTAACCGAGCCATGCCAGTGAACAGTCGGCGGCCCTTTTCGATCAGGTCTTGTGAAAGCCTATCGCTAAGTAGGAAGGATATTTATCCACACAATTCTTCAACATACCCATTTTCGAGTTGCTGAAAGTCGGCCCGGCCGCCAACGAGAGAAGCGTGGAAGGTAAAACTGCCTCAGAAATAAAAGAAAGTCAAAGGTTACAAGAAACCTCAGGAATTCCTCGAGGCTGCTAAACGGCAGATACAGATTGGTGACCCACAAAGAGCTTACTAACTACGACAATATTTGGAGGTCACACCGGCGCGATGAGCTAGGTAAGTCAATGTGGTCCAACGTGCATTCCTCGAGAAAGGCTGCAGCCTACAAATCTCGACAAAACGCCGTCTTTATCTGTGGCGCATTGGTTCGAGATCTACAAAGCAAAAACATGTTCGCTCTATTTGTCTAGGAGAACTATACTTATTTTTCTAATAGAAGACTTCATTATGGGGGTTGTTAATCGCTGTCTGTGTCTTCTGGTTTGGGCCCTCCAGTGCTCAACCACTGCAACTTCCTCAGCCTCCTCCTCTCTTCCTGAGCCTTCAGCTGATTCCTTGTCATCTTCTTTTTCTTCACCACGGGAAGTTTTAATGCACCTGCATCCTCAGCCCCACTTCCGACTGGGGTGACAGCCGCTGATGCCAACGGAGTTTGTAATCGAGATCGGACAGGTGTGTTATGTCCGCTACCTCTTGGCGACTTCGCATCTTGGAAAGCGTCCTCAATGACCGCAGCCTTTCCTTGATGAACCATGCGACCACTGTCGATATTCCATATTTCTGGACCTGAGGAGCAATGAAAATTTACGTCTAGCCATGTAAGAGACGCGACGAACAGAGGGAGGACACGAATTCGTGATTGTGGGAAATGATGACCTTGAATGTAAAGTGTGAGACGATGAGATGGAGCATATGGAAGGGACTTACAACAGCGCCGCTCCATTCCTTAATAGCCACAGCAAGACCACCAAGAGCCTCCCTATCTAAGAAATTGCTTGGTTCGTCGAGAATGCAGACCTATTTGATATCGTAAATTAGAACTATGTGGGTAGCTGAGGTGACCCATACCTGAGGGTTATTCCAGAGACAAGCAGCGATGACGAGCTTAATTTTCTGACCTGACAAACAACCCAAACTTGAGGTCATTCTTAATGTGTCAACTAAGGGGCGCTTACCACCGGATAGCCCAGAAATATCATTATACTGAGCAATATCTCCATCAAGCCCAATATCTTCCAAATGCTTGCGGACAATTTGGGCTGAAGTATCACGTGAACCTGCACCCTCTCGTGAGGACTCGAGATCATCGAACTGCTGGACAAGCTTTGTAAATCCCTTCGCAAGAAGGTCGTCACGGCCAACCCAGGTGTTGTACCTGTGGTCCATTCCTCGCCATTTTATTTCGTATCGGAACGATTTCTTCAGTTTTTGTCGTCCCATAATCATCTACAGGGCGGCCCGTGAGCGTCGCGCGACGGATCAACCTGACAATACAACCAAACCTCTAATTTCCTTTTGCTACCATCTTTGCCTACCCATTCTTGGTCTAAAAGTAGCTTTTCCTCGTTTGTAAGAACACGAGTGGCCTTTTCCAGAAGTTCGCCTAATTGAACATTAGACTTGTAGAAGCAGCGGAAGTAGAACCTTACGATCGTGCCCATCCTGGAATCGCCACTGAATATAACCGATCGGGGTTTTCTCTAAATGACGATCTACAAAAAAATGTCTTGGTTAAAATCATTATGCTATTAAGATGAGCGAGATACTCACCAATGTGGTGGGTTGCGTGTTGGGAGACGTATCCAACTCGCAAGGCTGGGTGTTTATAAACTGTTCCTTCTTGAGGAACAGTTTCTCCCTGTCATTAACTATCAATCAAGGCACAATAAAAACGCCGTTAGTGAACTCACGGTGAGAAGCTTAATTAATGTTGATTTCCCAGCACCATTGGGCCCTATTACCCCAACTCGGCTGCAAAGTAGTGTTGAGTAAAATTCTTCCAAGACAGCCCAACAAACTGACCTTGACAGGGAGAGGGCACAGCTGACATTGTACAAACTAGGTGCACTCCGTCCTGGATATGTGAACGTACAGCCCGAGACCTTGAGAATTGCGCGCGTGTTGCTTCGAACACCCATGAGGGAACCAGGCGGTGGAAAAGAAAACTTGACAGATGTAGCTGCGAGGGTATAGTATGACTTTGCTTCTGGATGTTTGGCCACAAAGGAAGATAGATTTCCAGGATAATATACCAGCTAGTATCATGACAGCGTCAACTGATTGGCAAAAAAGAGTCAAGGGCAACAGTTCTCACCTTCTTCGATTCGTAATGTATGATGTCCGTGGTGATGTTGTCCAAGAACCTTAGTCTGACGTTACGATGAGCCCAAAAAATCTTGTAAAAGTCTCACCCAGAATCGTGACTAACGATCAAGCAGGTTACATTTTTTTGAGATTTCAAATATTCCTCAAGCCACTTGACAGAGGCACGATCCAACTGTAAAAGGTGTAAGAGATGCGAGAGGGTCATAAGAATCTTGAAGTAGGCGCACGTGATTGGTTGGCTATGGAAGAAGACAGATCGATCAGCGATTCCAAACCGAAACTGAGTGCACACCTCATCAAGGAGAAGCAGGTCAGCGTTGTATAGCATGGCCCTGGCGAGCTCGAGCTTCATCTTCCAGCCACCTGACAAACCACCGACTACGTCAGCTTGCCTTGCATTGTCGAACCCAACCTCTGTGAGTTGATCACGAATCTTGGACCGTGGCACACCCTGCAGCGCCTTGTCTAAAGGATCGGCGGTGAGTATTATCATAGGCACCCGGGATTTTGAACTCACCTGCGGCAATAAAATCAAGAACAGACAATGACCCATCCTCACCCTGCAAAGAATGCTCCACCATAACACATCGAAGTTGGTCTTGTGAGGGGAAATTCTCTACTTTACCATCACGGAGCTGACGCATTAGAGTGGACTTCCCTGTCCCGTTTGTACCAAGAATACCATAACGACGGCCACGTATAAGGTGAAGTGTGGTATGTGAGAGGAGCAGGAGAGCTCCGTATGCTAACGAGAACAACGTATCACATAAAACCTCGCCCTCGTCTGACGAGCTCCCCTGGGTTACGGCATACTTGCCCTGCGAAAAGAAAGAAAGTGAAACCTTAGATAAGTACAGAAAGCATGAAAGCGTACCTTATTTATCGCATGCAAATCAGAACGCACGGTTTCAGTAAAAGCTGCGGCCTTCTCATCACCAAACCAGGGTTTCATGTAAGTCGATACACATCGATTCCAAACCGCTTTGTCACTGTAGTTGCGTGAATGGACCAAGTCTGCAACGAGAGATGCGACAAATTTCAATGAGTCCTCCGGCAAATATGACTTTTGAGACAAATAGTCAGCTGGTTCCTGTGGCAGGAGATTATGCAACAGGGTGAGTGTATCAGCAGTTTGTTTCTCGATATCACGATGCTCAGCTGGTGGCCCTGACGAGGAGGCACCAGACTTGAGCAAAGTTTCTAGAGCAGTTTCCCCAAAAACACGGACCTGTATCAATTATGTTCAAGAAATGTTCAGTGCAAAAAAAATGACATGCCTCTGGGAATGCAGCGCCTTTCGCAATCTTTTCCACGCCATCCACCAAAGGGCTAAGGTAAACCGCAGCAATCTGAGGGTTACGTACAAGCTTAACCAAGTTATCGACCACAACAACGGTACGTCGCTGAACCTCCATACTTCTGTCATTGAGTGCGCGAAGCAGAAGAGGAACAAGAACGGCCAAAGCGGGCGCAGTGACTTCTGCAACAAATGTGGTGCTTGACAAAGCTTTGATACAAGCAGGTACAGAATCTGGATTTGCCATACACTTCACCAGCATTGGGGTATGAGGAGCAAGATCGGGGTTGGCAAGGGTGGTACAAAGAGAGGTGGCGCATTTAATTGCTGCACTGGAGACCTGAAGACCAATCAGAGGTCTGAAATGGAAAAAAAAAGTTGTTTATTCCAAACTTGCCTCCTGTTTAGTGTCATGCATTGCAGCCTCAACCTTAGGAAGCACCGTCCCTAATTCTGCTGCGACTGCATCTCTGGCAGAAGTGACGAATGATTTAAACGCGTCGAGGACGCCCACTTTGACGCGCCATTTACCAGCTTCTAGGATACGTTCGAGATGCCTGAAAAGGATTCGAATGGACTCTGGAGGGAAAAGCTTGAGGATGGATTTGACAGCGGAGAAGGCCGCCGCGCGGACAACGTCGCCTTTGTCCATGTAGAGGTCGAAAATAACGGGCAAGGAGGGAAGCAAAAGAGGGGCGACAGGTGCGCCAAGAATGGTTGCAAGGGATTGAAAGGCGATAGCGGCGGATTCGCGCTCGTATCCTGACTTTTTATTTGTAGCAAATTCGTGCAAGGTTTTTAAGACGCTCTCGTCGCTGTATTACAGTCAACTATTGTAGACAGCTCGAGATGAAATGGATGCTCACTGGAGGGATTGAAATCCAATTTTAGACACTTCGCGAGCAATCCTATCGGAGGCTCCCTTGGCATCTGAATTTGTGAATTGAGAGGCGGGTGGTCAGATGGATGAAGTTACTCACCTGGGGCGGTTGGGGCTGTTCGTAAAGCCTCGAACAAGGCAGTAAATTGGGTGTGTGACAAGGTATCAGGCATGGCGACTGGCGACATCTAAGGTCGTAAGGATACAGATCTTATTGCTGGGTATTATGAATCGAGGATCGCAGATAATACGGGAGTAGAAAAGTTACAGGATTAGAAGGAACGAAGATAACGTCTAAGTAGTGGTCCAGTGCAGAGCATGATAAAACTTGTCACATACATTGGTGTGATCGATCAATGTCACGTGATAACGTGAACCAATGATACCGTAGAACTGCAACTATAATCAGTCAACTCCAAAATTTCCCTCTAATGTCTCCTTTCCAAAACTCTATCCTTCTTCCTACCTTCACTTTCAGTTTTCTATGCGTATCACCCAGCCCATCCTCATAGGCGTTGTCTCAGGCATCGCTGCGGCAAACTGCATCTTCGCCGTCGCGTGGTGCATTTTCAAAGGCCGGCGCAACCGAGCCAAGCGCCAGAGGCAGCTCCTTCTCGCTCGTCGGCCTTCAGCATTGAAGCAGCCTTCTTCCAAAGCCCCTCCCAACGTTGCTGTAAATCGGACATCAGACCGCTATATGCAAGGCATGTACACCATAAACCAGTACAGACGCACCACTATCAATCGGGCGAGGAAATCTCACGCGATCTTAAGCCAGGAGACTTCACAGTTTACTCATCCCATTGTCCCTCCGGGCTTGCCCTTGCCTTCAGGATCTATCGTCGACCCTTCCAATACGTGTCGAGCGTCTACTTTTTCTGATGATGCATCCGTATATTCCTCTGCTTCTGCGCCGCCCGAATTTCATGAAGCCTTGTTGGACACTCAGATCTTAGGATCCAATTCAAAATTCGATACCTCAGATGTAGATCACTTGGGATCAGCTAGGGCGTGGTTGGATAGAGCGAGTCGGGCTCCCCACATCAGAGAGGGTCTCATATCAGAGGCATGCGTTTACAGGACGGCCTCAAACGCACCTTCCGCTGAACAACGCTTCATGTCACAAGCGCACATTGAAACGCCCACGAGAAGTATACCCCAAAGGTCCGAACCACCCCATAGAATGATTTCAGCTGATCAGCAATCTCCAAACCGTCTCAACCCAATCTTCTCGCCCCCTCACTTAGTTGCTGAGTTCGGTTCTCATCGCCAGCTTGTATCTGATCAGCAATTTCGTGTCCTCAACTCTTCGCCTCCCTTACCATCTCCTCACTCCCCACCCCAGTATGCGATGGTTAACCCATCACAACCCTTCTCCAGACCTCCAGCCTCACTTCGTTTTCCGTAGTATATCTTGATCAATGATGGTTGCTTGAAGTCCCTTCCATCCTGGAGTCATGCGCAAGGTCTGCAGTAAATCACATAAATGCCATAGTACATAACATTTAAGCCGCGCACTAGATCGCCTACTCAGAGTCGTCTGCTGGATAATCGACTTTATCATACAAACGCAGTGTCTCGTTCCAATCCCTCTTCCTCCTGCGCTTGATTGAAAAATATCTGGCCCGACTATCCCAACTTCCTCGCACCCTCCCCTTTTCCTTGCCGCCGGACAGCGCAAAGTGGGTCTCTGGATTTTCAGGCAATCCGAGGGAAGACGTTGCGAGATCCATGACACGATTGTAGAGCTCCCTTCTCTTTTCATGCATGCCTTTCAGAGTTGGTTTCCCAACCTGGAGAAGACGCTGAAGGGAGGTGAAGGCTCGGAATGAGGACACGGCATCTTCGCACCAACGAAGGGTTATCCACATGAGAGACGGTACGAGAAACGTCGTGAACAATGCAATGGGCCATGTCAGCGCTACTGCTGCAAACCAAACGCAAAGTCCCGAAATAAGCCCATAAATAAGTTTATACTGCGCAATTTCGTCCCAAGTGTCGAATATTGGACCAGTCTTCTTGAAGTTATGGACGGCATAAAAAGTCGTTGCAAATACAGGGAGCCAGAGGATTAATCCAGGCAGGGATATTGTAAAAAGACAAAGGGACCACAAGAGTCGAATCAACATCCTGGAAAAGATGGTGCGCCGTGGCAATAGGCGACGAATCCGATCATCTTTGATACCACAATGGGAAAGCTGGTCTTGGTATGCCTATATCAAAAAGTTAGACAGTTTTGCCGGCGAGACTCATCCACCTGTCTTCCCTTTAAATCAATCTGTAGAGCAAATACATCTGATGTGTTGAGGACAAGATCGCCTTCTCGTTCTATACCCAGACCTTTGGGAAGTGTATGTTGTTTAGCGTTTTTGAAAGCATCAAGAAATTGTCGGATGAGACGAACGTAGTCGCCGAGAGTCATGAGCGTCCCAAGGGGGGCGTACATCCGCGCAGCGAGTTTTGCTGTACGAATGAGATCCCAAGTAGGAGAGTCCAGTGTTCCAGCACTGATAATCGTCTGCATTTCAGAGGTGAGGGACCGAATCTGGTCAAATTCTACGGGAGGGAGAAGCTCTGGATTATTCTGAGCATCGGTAGGTGTGAGCGGTAGTCCTAATGCAAAACTACAGTACTGACCTTGGGCGTGAATGTCATGGGGGTATGAAATGATACTAAAACATCAGAGCGAAAATGTTGCCGATGCCTGTGGAGGTATGAAGATAAATAGTCCAATGAGAGGGGTTGTAATGGTGATGAAATACGTACATATAAGTAATGGAACATGTTAATACCGAAACTTCAAAGTCCGGATCGTTACGGTTCCTTGTTAGTACGTCCGATACCAACCGTACCACTGTAGAACTTTCAGAGATCATATATAGACAGAATGGAGCAATTACCACCAGTTTTCAGTGGCGCAATAGTGGGATGGAAGCGACTCATCCCCTCAGGAAATAAACAAATGGCATCACCCAACTCCAAAGCCTTGGATACGCAGTTACTCTCATTTAAAACGATAATAACATTAGTCACGCACTTCCATAAGCTTCAACATCGTATCCGTGTTATGTGCATTTCCGTCCGCACTATCCTTACGCCTCTTGATTGGGACTGTGCCAGCAGACTCTATGAGCCAGCTTGTGAGGGTCCTGTGCCCAAACTGCGTTGCCTTGGCTGTGAGCCGGAGCATGTTTCGCCTCTGGCCATAAAATATGAGTCGTTGAAAGAGATGCGACTTAGTTAGCTCGCCTTTGGAGGTATGGAGGTCACGAGAAGTCTACGGAGTTCGGACGTCAGCATGAGGCCACCGTCAAACGAGTAGTATAGCTCACAGAGCATCCGTCAAGGAATTGCTGTGGTTTGCACATACAATGCTATAATGTGGACGTCAATATAAGTTTATTAACATATAAATAAGACCGACCATGGCTTTCCGGTTTCTGGTACGAGATCAAGGCCTTCTATGACGATTGTCCCATAAAATATCTTCAGTACAAATCTGAAGAGAAAACTACAAAGTCTGGTGAGAAGGGGGGGCACAAAGGATCTATTTAATTTACCGAATTAAAACATAGGACCAAGGAGTGGGAGAACCTTCGAGCATATTTTGGGAGAGAAAGTTTGCAACGCTCAGTTTTGTAATTATAAGTTTAACATTTCGTCGGATGACTAAGCTAACTAAAAAAAAACGACTTCCGTCTTGCACTGTGGATTGAATAAAATGGAAGAGGCTCTTGCAAAAATTCGACCTCACACATCGTCGTCCTTGGCTCATCAAAAAACGCCAGCAACGCTCCTAATTGCAATCGAATCTACTTTGCACGAGCAAAAGACGGATTTGTCGCCAACTGCTTACTTCGCTGCTCTCTTGACCACCCTTGACGGCTCCATACAGAAGAAAGATATCTCTCTGAACGACGGTGATGTTTTACCAGCAGAGTTGTATCTATTGGCTCTTGTTGTCCCTTTTGTTCCCCTTCCAGTTGTCCGCAACAACCTTAGTACTCTGCTATCCCTGACTGCTCCCTTATTTCCATCCTTGAATCAACATGCCCCAGCCTTACGATCTCAACTATCTATATACTTCACCATCTTCCACTCTTTGGATCGGCCACTCTTGGAAACGCAGGGCATCCGACAAACATTTGCATCTATCTTGCAACTATCTATCGATCCACGGCCCAAGGTCCGCAAAAAGGCAGCTGATCTCGTGAAAGATGTGCTTGATAACCCTCTCGCACCGTTGGCACGACATCCCTACTCGGATCAGGTCGCTGCGTGGTTGACTTCTGCTCTCTCGGAAGCCAATGCAGGTCCGTTTGCAAAGGCCAAGCCAGGTGCAGAAAGCTCCCTACACGTTTTAGCACTTCTGCGACCCCTTCTTCCCAATTTGCCATCTTCAGTGCGTGACTATTTTACTAGTTTTCGGATAGCTGGTTTAAATTTTTAAAGGCTTTGCCATCCATTACCAAATCTCTTGTTTCGCTTCCACGTTTAGGCAACGTTTATCTCTCTCAATCTGCATATTCCATTCTATCTGAAATCTTGGCACTCCCTCTGGAACACAGAGCAAGTGGCGTTGGCGAACAATTGTCTGATATCTTAAAAGTCATTCTCTCTTCTCCACCGTCCAAGTCCGACGCAACACTTTGTGCAGCTTGGGTCCAAGTCCTTGGCGATGCTACGTTTGCGTATGGCGTGGTTGATTCTTTTTCATGCTCTGCAGAGTTGGGAAAAGTTTGGAAAAGCGTATGGAGCATCTTGGACTCCTCAGACCCAACAACAAGAAAGTCAGCAGCAAAAGCTCTTGATGTTTTAACCCGATGTTTCTCGCCTCGCCTTATCGAATCTGCTATTGCAGATACTAATGAGGCCTCTCTTATTAGAAAAATTGTCAGCCAGGTCACAAAAGCAATGAATTCTATAGCATTTGCCCGAGCCATGCCCGAACTTCTCACCGTTGTTTCAGCCTTATTCTCGAACCTCCGCTATAAGCCCTCCGAGGCGTCTCCCACTGCTGCCGAAAGCCTCCTGCTACCCATTGTTAGTCAACTAGGTGACATGAGGATTCAAAAAGGGTTCGATTTCAAAGAGGCGGCAGATGCAACTCTTTCCGCAGCCATGCGTGTTCTGGGCCCCGAGGTAGTTTTCAAGATGCTTCCATTGAACCTAGAGCCAGGAGTCCGGTACGTTTCATGTTCTACAATTTTCTGATCGCACTGAATTTCATTGGAAGCCAACCGGGTCAAGAACCTCGAGCATTCTTGCTTCCCCTCATTGCGCAACCCCACCCATCGCCTCTGGGTCATTTTGTGTCCTATTTTGTGCCACTGAGTGAGCGTATGTTTGACCTGCAGCAGACGGCTGCTGCACAAGGACGGCCATCGGAAGCAAAGGTTTGGAATGTTCTAGTAGGCCAAGTATGGTCAGGCCTTTCGGGCTACTGCTTTGAAACCCCTGACTTGAAAGAGGTCAGGCCTTTCGTTTTCCGGAACGGTTGATGAACCTCATCGCATTGCTCCACAGGCACTGAATCCTGCTTTCTCCCAGCTACTCTCCCAGCTTCTGTATAGCCAGTCTGAGCTTCGACCTGCCATTTTGAAAGCCCTCAAAATCTTAGTGGACTCAAATCTCACTATTTCTGCCTCAAACACCCCACAGACTTCGTTGGCATCATTAACTCCCCAAGAAGCTGCCGCTAATGTTGCATTCCTCCGTACCCAAGTGGAGAGTTGGCTAGCCGTTCTTTTCAATGTTTTTGGGAGTATTGGAAGGGATTCGCGGGGTATGATTGGGGATGTCGTTACTACTTGGGCGAGTATTGGTGAAGAACAAGTGGGTATCAGCGTGGTGAACTTGATCCGCTCTGATCTGTCATCAAGCAGGAAATTCATAAAGCGTATGACAAAGTCGTGCAGCTGTTGAAGTCCAATCTAGCTATGTGTCAAAAGGTGCCTGCGACTACCGCCATCGAAAGCAATGATGCAGGAAATATGACCACCACATCGCAAGATATTTTAATTTTGCTCCTTCCATACTTATCCCCTGCAGACTCTATGTCACTCTTTGATCTCTGTTTGACCCCCGAAATTCTTAATGGAAGAAACAATGGAATACAGAAGCGGGGCTATAAGATTCTGACCAAACTCGTCGATGGCGGTAAAATTTTGGTCAACTCTGAAACCGTTGTTCGAAAGTTGGACGAGATGATGGATGGCTTGACTCCCGCCGCCAAAAAGGTAGCTTTGAGATGGGTGAAATAATTGATTGCTGACTACTTCTGACAGGATCGCTTCAGTTTATTGGCCCTATTAATCCCTCTGTTGCCACCATCTGCAATGCACGTTATCCCGACTCTCATCCCGGAGGCAATTTTGGGAACAAAGGAACCTTCCGAGAAAGCCCGAGGGGCTGCATTCGATGTCATTCTCGTGATGGGTCGGAAGATGAGTTCTGGAGGTGTCGTGAAAAGGAGCATGGTTGATGGAATGGACGAAGACGCTGTTGATGGCATGCTTTGTCAACTTTATGAACATATACACGATCCTGATTTATATCCTTTCCAGCCAAAGCAAGCATCGAAGAATTTATGACAATGGTAGTGGGTGGACTGGCTGGTGCAAGTCCACACATGATCAGTGCCACCATCACAGCTATTTCCCGCCTTGTATTCGAGTTCAAAGGTCCGTCAACTTATTGGAACTCATCCCTCGTCATCTCAATTCTTCGCAGACTCAATCTCCACAAATATGCATTCTGAGATCTTTATGATGCTCCTCGTTTTTCTTTCCTCGGCTAACCGAGAAATCGTCAAATCTGTTCTTGGTTTTGTCAAACTGGCGATCCATACGCTCCCAGCGGATTTAATTCGACCGCATCTTAAGGATCTCGTGCCAACGCTTTTGAACTGGTCTCATGATCATAAAAATCATTTCAAAGTTAAAGTTCGGCATATTTTTGAACGAATGTTAAGACGATTTAGCTGGGACGAGGTTTACTCGTGTGCTGGCGAGGAGGAAGCCGCGAAAGTACTCGTCAATATCAAAAAGCGGAAAGACCGAGCTAAGCGCAAGAGAGCCAACAAGCCCGACGAAGATGAAGACGCAAAGGAGGTAAGTAGATGGTGCCTTTGTCGACACATCATACTAATTGTAGCTGTTCGTAGCCAACCTTTTCAAAACCTGCTGCTGGGGATGCTTTTGAGGATGTACTTTATGGCAGCGAGAGTGAATTAGATGATGATAGTGAGGATGATAGGCCTGCATCTCAAGTACAATCGTCGAAGAAGGGAGCCGCCGAGTATGGGGTGCGCTTGCGGCTAGACGACGATGAACCCACGGATCTCCTCCAAGGGGCCACGTCTAAAATAACTAGTATGTTGCTCTTAAAGGTCAATTTGGACCTGGTTGACATTGACATTAGATTCTGGTCCAAATCGTCGGCGCAAACCTGGACAAGATGCGGCACATTTCAAAACAGATGAAGATACTGGGAAGATGATTGTCGATGCCGATTCTGACTCTGGGGCTTCCTCCGGAGCGCATGCTACAGCCGAAGTTGTCGGCTCTGCGTATAAGGAGAGCTTGACGTCAGTTGATGGCTTCACAAGAGGGCCAAATGGTCGAATCAAGTTTCATAAGGATACTAAAAAGCGGAGACGGGAGAATGAAGGTACCGAGCAGGATGTGGAAATGGCAGATGGAGAAGTTCAGGAAGCTGGCAAGGCCAAAAAAAATAAAAAGACATCCAAGATCAAGCTGGGCCACGAATTCAAGGCAAAGGTTTGTCCCAAGCGTTGTTCTTCCCTTGTTCTTCCTTTCATGAAGCTAACAAAATTGAAATGTAGAAAGCGGGAGGCGACGTCAAGAAGGGTGGCGTTGACCCCTACGCGTACCTATCATTATCACAGGCAGCAAAGAAAGGCGGGCGGGGAAGTAGCAAAATCGGAATAACAGGAAAGCGTTGAAGTATTTAGTTTTTGCCATTACAAATTCTTTCTCTTCACGAATGAGACATGATTTACCCATACAACGACTGGTCGTGTGGAGCCCCAAAGAGGCCTACCTGCCAGCTCTTAGGTTGCTTCCATTCGTTCACCGAAACATCTAAACCAACAACTTTCAGCGTCACTGCCGCGAGTAGTCTGGCATCTCCTCGATTATCCCCTTCCAAAACGAATTGTAACAGAGATGCGGTGGGTGTGGACCACGTTTCCGGAAGAGCCGAAAGGATTCGTCGCGTCAAGCCGCCACCGGGGATGAATGAGATGGGTGCAGAAGAACCTTCTGAACCTGCTTCAGGCCTCTGAAGCACCGGGGATGTATACACAGGAATAGCCAGCGAGGTAAGATTCTCTACCGAAGACGACTTTGAGGCGTGACGCTGATTGGGGATAATGTGGAAAGTGGTTGTGCTGGATGAAGTTCTGAGCGAGTCCTTTTATTTTAAACGAGGGGGTGACGCACAACATCTGCGCGTCAGTTCTATCAGAAAGGTCAACGCCAGAAAGAAATAGAACGGTTTCAAAGTTCGATGAATTGATGAATTCGAGGAGTGAACTAACAAACTCTTCTTTGCGGGACTGTGCAAAACGTTATCTTTTCTTTGATCAAAGATAGGGAAAGCTAACCTTCAGTATGGGAGATCTCTGTTGAACGATAACAACGTCCACGCCAGATTTACCATACACTGGTGAAAGATGTTTTCAGCGTACGTCCCTATCACATCGCGAGGGCCGCTAGTCACACTCGAGGGGAACGGTGATCCCCTTCAGACCATTGTCCCTAGCGCCCGCTACTGGAACGCAAAACTGAGGATCAAATATTGCAACGCGGTCGAGGGAAAGGGTAGATATCAGAAGGTCTGTTGCTAGTTGGGAGACATTCGCGGTAGAGACAACAGGCTATAGAAAGACCAAGGTTAACAATGGGACGCATCTGAGGTAGCAATAATAAAAACAGACGACGATGAGAGTTTTCCCAGCCAAATTGAAGTTCGTAGAGAAATAGATGAAGCTGGACATTTTGGTTGTATGAGGTTGTATGTATGTCTGAGCATCAAGTGTTGATTTTGTTTCCTACAATATTGGTGTGTTTACAGGCTCTGGTGTCATGTCTGGAACAGCTGTAGATTTTTCAAATTTTTCAAAAATTAGACTGTGGGGGGGAAGGGGGGATCCCACAGACTGAGCTTGTAATTTTTTCAGCCACCAATTACTATAATTTACCTTTGAATGAAAATCTTTTAACATAATCATCCTAAAAGTTACGAGTCCTGGAGTTTACGTAAGGACTCGTTCTTATAATGACTGGTTTTTGTGTCACAATATTCTTTGAGAGCTATAGACAAATATTGACAAACATGTGTCAACTCATTCATAGCCAATTCA
>Ga0307507_10003566_pt1 | contig 29765 bp, 44 predicted proteins | sample 7_EM_MG_FD_207223 | JGI IMG/M metagenome (GOLD analysis project Ga0307507, IMG submission 207223) | Populus trichocarpa ectomycorrhiza microbial communities from riparian zone in the Pacific Northwest, United States - 7_EM | ecosystem: Host-associated > Plants > Roots > Unclassified | place... | reverse complement strand
ACTTGTACAGGCTGTGCTGTTGTTATAGTGAATACTTTCTTGTCGCGTCACCAACTAAAGTAAAAGGTTTGCAGTACGTCGGCTGGGGATGATCCAACACAGAACACCCTCAAATTGATTGATGTCAATCTACAACAAGAAGCTATGGGCTTTTAAGCCTCCGACATATCCTTGTTAACCTGATTGATGAAATAATTTAATGTAAACCTCCGTTAAAAATTTGACTCACATGTGGATTGAAGAACAAAGAGTTGGGTCCCCAGGGGAAAGGCTTGCTTCTCCTGCTCATGTAATCATAGGCGGGAACCTCGGGAAGTACACCACCATTCTCGTGCTTAATGTGCTCTACGTGTGCAGCGTGTTCAGCTTCAGCATTGTAAACCCATGCCACGCAAACAGCAACTAAGGGAAGGGGTTTTCACAAGGTCGCAGGAAGAAACCTTAGCAAATACCCACTGGCAGGGATGCAAACGTAAAAGCTGGGTGACGGTTAGCACAACGAGTCTTATAAATACGCGTAGTGACAAACCTAATTTTCCTCCAGAGATCAGAAGCCTCTATGGAGACAAGGTTAGGGAGGATAGCAACGTGGAAAGTGGGTCTGACCTGCAGCGTGGTGCGTGAGAGCCTTATCGTCTGCAATGTACTTGGTGAGAGCAGGATTTTCTGCAGCGGCGGTGAATGTACGCGGACGAGGAGCAGCGCGAAGGGCGCGAAACGAGTTGCGGGCAAGAAAAGCCATGAATTATTGTGAATTTGGGAGAGGGTTATTTCGGAGCAGTGACTGTGTTTATATGTGTTTTGAATACAAGGCGTTGCGACTCGAAGGAGTGGACGCGTCACCTCAGCCATAGACGAGTTTGCAACTTTCTTTCTCATTAACCGCAATGGTTCGCCAACAGTCTTCAGCAGCTGGCGTATTGGCTCTTCTTCAAGAGCCAGATTCTATATTCAAGCAACATGCTCTCAAAGCTCTGATCCCTCTGGTTCCTCAGTTCTGGGCCGAGATTTCAGAACATATCGCTGTCATGTTCGTTTCCACGCCATTCGTTTTCTCAGCTAACCCCTCAATTCAGTGAAGCCTTATATGAAACCGACGAATTTCCTAAACCTGCCCGCGATGCGGCCGCTTTGCTTGCGAGCAAGGTCTATTACTTCTTGGGCGAGTATGATGAGGCTCTCTCCTTTGCCCTTGGTGCAGGAAGCGCGTTTCAGGCCGAGACTCGCAAGTTAGGATCGGAGGAATACGTGGAGACTATTATATGTGTGTCATCCTTCTTGATAAAGCGCGCGACGATATTCTGACATGACAATTTCATGCTCCAGCGAAAGCTATCGACAAATACATCGAGGTCCGTACGGAAGAACAATCTGGCAGTAAGGGAAAGGTTGACTCTCGCCTGCAAGCTATTATCGAAAGCATTTTCAACCGCTGTATTTCGGAGGGCGAATACAAGCAGGTGCGGAATGGTACGAGTAGTTCTTACGCGCAGATCCCCTGACCACTCTTTTGCAGGCGATTGGAATTGCACTCGAATCTCGCCGCTTAGATGTCATCTCCGGTGTCTATAAACAGACTCGGGACACATCGCTACTCTCGTACGCCATGGAAGGCGTTCTTAATACAGGTTTCTCGTTATCTTACAGAGATCATGTTCTTCGATTTCTATTCCCTCTCTTTCCCCAACCGACGGCCGGGGATGGCTCACCGCATGTCCATGCACTCACCCGCCTACTTGTCACGCTTAGCGACCCATCACTGACGATTTCTTTCTTGACCTCCCTGGTCACGAGGGAGCAGCTTTTGGCCTACCAGTTTGCCTTCGATTTGGTGGAAGGTGGCAGCCAAGATTTTTTGGAGACGTTACGCGAAGACCTTCCTGAAGGAGATGAAGTGAAACATGTTATTGATCCGTACCGTCATTGCCTGACCTTTCTCGTCATCATAGAAAACCAAGAGTGTCTACGATAAGCTCCGTACTATCTTGACCGGCAAGGAATCAGTCAAGCTCTACCTTGAATTCCTCAAACGTAACAACCAGACAGACCTTCTTATTCTCAAAAACACAAAGGTGACAATGAATCCTTGAACGGTAACATCGCGTAGTGACTTCTGCACCTTCAGGACGCCCTTGAACCGCGGTCCTCTATCTTCCACACCGCATTAACTCTTCAGAATGCTTTCATGCACGCAGGAACAACATCAGATGTCTTTTTGCGGGAAAATTTGGAGTGGCTTGGGCTAGCATCCAACTGGTCTAAATTTTCTGCCACCGCAGGTCTTGGCGTCATTCATAAGGGCTACTTTGAACAAGGACAAACAATACTTGGTCCTTATCTTCCTCAAAGTGGCGGCGAAAGCAACATACAAGGAGCCGCATACTCGGAAGGTGGTGCACTTTATGCATTGGGTTTGATTAATGCTAGCTGTGGGAGTTCAGTGACCACGTATCTCCGTGACACTCTTAAATCGGCGCAGGGTGAAGTTGTGCAGCATGGAGCAGCACTCGGACTGGGCGTTGCTGGTATGGGATCGAAGAGTATGGAAACCTTTGAAGACTTGAAGAACATCCTGTTTATGGACTCGGCAGTTGCTGGTGAAGCTTCAGGTTATGCAATGGGTTTGATCATGCTCGGAACGGCAGCGGCAGAACCCGTGCGTGAAATGCTTCAATATGCCAAGGAAACGCAGCACGAAAAGATTATTCGGGGACTTGGTATGGGCATCGCCTTCATTTTCTACAGCCGTCAGGAAGAGGCAGACGAGACCATAAAATCGTTGCTCGCTGAAAAGGTATGTCCAAGACCTTCCCTTTCAGGTCAGTATTGTTGACTCAGTTTAGGACCCCATTTTACGGTATGGAGGAGTGTATACCTTGGCTCTGGCCTACGCTGGTACTGCTAATAACGATGCGGTACGACAATTGCTACATATCGCTGTATCGGACACATCGGATGACGTTCGACGAGCTGCTGTGACGTCCCTTGCCTTCCTTCTGTTCAAAAACCCAAGCCAAGTACCTCGTGTCGTTCAGCTTTTGAGCGAGAGCTACAACCCTCACGTACGTTGTGGTGCTACGCTTGCACTCGGCATTGCATGTGCAGGAACCGGACTTGAGGTATGCTTTCAGGATATTCCAAAATTTCCGTCGACAATTTTTCTTTTCTTAGGACGCAGTTGAAATTCTGGAACCTATGACCAAGGATAGTGTCGACTTTGTGCGTCAGGGCGCTTTTATCGCTCTGGGCATGATTCTGGTGGAGCAATCAGAAGCCTCGTCACCCTCACTTTCTGACACGCGTGCCAAGTATACCAAAGTTATCTCTGATAAGCACGAAGATCCGATGGCGCGCTTCGGCGCCGCTATCGGACAGGGTTTCATTGACGCGGGAGGGCGGAATGTCACAATCAGCCTTCAAAGTCGAGCGGGCAGCACAAATACCAGCGCGATTGTCGGCATGGTTATGTTTTGTCAGTTCTGGTATTGGTATCCACTCGCCCACTGCGCTTGTCTAGCATTTTCACCAACAGGAATCATTGGCCTTAACGGTGATCTTAAGGTTCGTCCCTGACGAATTTTTCAAATTCTCTCTTTTACTTCCTCTGGCTATAGGCTCCCAAGTTTGAATATATATCCAACGCCAGACCGAGTCTCTTTGCTTATCCGTTATCTACAAAGCCTCCCAAGAAGGAAGCTGTGACAAAGGTGGCAACCGCCGTTCTATCAACAACAGCAAAGGTCAAGGCCAGAGAAAAGAAGAAAGCAGCAGCTGAAGGCGACACAATGGAGTTGGTGAGTTTTGTGAATGGTATCAGAAAGTGTGAGAAGCGCTTTCGGCTGAAATTAATTTAGGACGAGAAAGACACAAAGGTTGAAGCTGATAGCGATATAGAGATGAAGGCGGAAGAGGCTGCCTTGCCAAAAGATGGAGATGTTTCTCCCATTAATCGATCACTTTCGAACCTAGCCGACGAAACCAGGGCGTCCACATCAATAGCGAAGCCTAAAAGGGTTGAACCATCATTTGAGACACGGCCTAACTTCTCTCGTGTCACTCCCGCACAGTTGGGTTATATTTCCTTCCCAAATGATGGTCGTTACCAGCCCGTGCGAGCCGTTTCAACGAAGACGCCGCTATCTAAAGCTGGAAGAGCCGTCACGGCGCTAGGAGGAAAACCATCTACCTTCGGTGTTGGTTTGGGATCAGAAAAATATGCTGGAGGTGGTGGCATTCTGATCCTCGTGGACTCAAGACCAGAATCCGAAGCAGATTTTATTGATCTTCAGGCTGCTGTAATACAAGCCCCTGCCCCAACAGCTGTCCCTGCAGAAAATGGTCATGCGCCAGGTGCTCAGCCTTCCGGCCATCACATCGCATTGAACGAAAGTGAACCAGAAGCAGACCCTCCAGAATCGTTCGAGGTTCGTTTAGGATCTACCTTTATTTTTCCCTTTCCAACCTCATCAATCCTACAGTACCCCTTTGATAATGACACATAGGCAATGCTTGAGACAGCGCTGGAAGCATTGGGCTTTCTGTGTTTAATGGTTTTAGATCCCCTCTTAATTATATGTTTTCCACAATTCATTCGTTTCCTTCGCTTCGTCAGAATCTGCAATCGGTGTTTAATTTCTCAAGGTTTGATAACTCTCTCATCGTCGAGCATGGCTTATTCCGCTCCTCTTCTCCACGATGAATATAAATGAGTTGCTCTCAAAAGTGCTGACTAGTCTGTAATCATAAGATACTCATGGTTGTACCCTTTTTAGACGGTCTGGGGGAAACGGTACCTTCAATATAAATGTAACTTTTTTGAAGAGGATCTTTTTAGCTGGCATGCGTTTTCATCGACTCTTCCGCAGGCACTAGGATTACAATATTTCTGAATCATAATCATATTTAGGCCATGTCGGCAATTTAGGTCTCTTGGCACTTTGCTCTACGATCTGATCAGACCACACGTGACAAGTCACGCGATTGTCACAGGAGAGGGCTTGAAAGACAAGAGCCTGTTCTTCCTTTCCTTCCTCCATCAGCTATTCACGACTAGCGCCACTCGATAGAATCTTGCTAAACGATGGACTCAGCTGCAGAATCTCGCACCATGAAGGCGCGTAGGGAGGGTAAGCGCCATCCATCGTGCTATCATGATTGTCGCTTCAGCGCGATCCTTTCCACAGCCTACAAAAGCAAGGGTGCCCTGAAGCAAGATGACCTCAGGCGTCGTCGCGAGGAGCAGCAGGTCGAAATTAGGCGACAGAAGAGAGAGGAAAACATTTCCAAGAGGCGGAACTTCCTCCCATCCGCAGGACAAGACTCAGATGAGGAGGTCGGTGGTGGCACTTGGGATCCTCCTGTATCTGGCATTACCTCTACGTTCTCTTTCGTTTGCTGATATCTTCTATTTCAGCTGGCTGAAGAGATGGTTTCGGGCGTGTTTTCTGAAGATCCTGAGCGCCAACTGGACGCGACTACCAAATTTCGCAAGCTTCTTTCAAAAGAGAAAAATCCTCCGATCGAGCGCGTCATCGAGTGTGGTGTCGTACCCCGCTTCGTCGAATTTCTTCAACATGGCCATTCCATGCTTCAAGTCAGTACCGATCACCCCTTTTTGCATCATCGATTGTGTTGACACGCGCTTCATGCATTAGTTCGAAGCCGCTTGGGCACTCACTAACATCGCTTCTGGGACGGCTGAACACACGCAAGTCGTTATCAACGCGCAAGCTGTTCCAGAATTTATCAATTTGCTCTCTTCTCCTACTCTCGATGTTCGCGAGCAAGCCGTTTGGGCATTGGGAAACATTGCCGGAGATAGTCCCCAGTGCAGAGACTACGTTCTTCAACAAGGGGCTCTAAGGCCTTTGTTGACCCTTTTAAGCGAACATCACAAGCTTAGCATGTTGCGGAACGCTACTTGGACCTTGAGTAACTTCTGCAGGGGAAAATCTCCTCAACCTGATTGGGAATTGGTAAATCAAATGCTTGTCCTTTGATGCTTTTAACGATTTTATGCTCGCCAGATTTCCCCTGCGTTGACCGTTTTGACAAAGTTAATCTACTCCCTCGATGACGAGATCTTGATTGACGCTTGCTGGGCAATTTCCTATTTATCTGATGGTTCAAACGATAAAATACAGGCGGTTATCGAGTCTGGCGTTTGCAGGCGCTTGGTCGATTTACTCATGCACCAGTCAACATCTGTCCAGACGCCAGCCCTGCGCTCCGTTGGAAACATCGTCACTGGTGATGATCTTCAAACTCAAGTCGTCATCGCCTCTGGTGCCCTCCCTGCACTCCTTTCTCTACTCTCCTCCCCGAAGGATGGTATTCGAAAGGAGGCTTGCTGGACAATTTCCAACATTACCGCTGGCTCTCCTCCTCAGATTCAATCAGTTATAGATGCCAACATCATCCCCCCTCTCATCAACATCCTTCAGAATGCAGATTTCAAGACAAGGAAAGAGGCTTGCTGGGCCATCTCAAACGCTACTTCAGGCGGTCTTCAAGAGCCCTCCCAGATTCGTTACCTGGTTTCTCAAGGATGTATCAAACCACTCTGTGATTTATTAACAATGATGGACAACAAGATCATTCAAGTAGCGCTGGACGGTCTTGACAACATCTTGAAGATTGGAGAGGCTGATAAGGTTGCTGCCGGGCCTGGAGCTGCCAATCAGTATGCGTTGTTTGTGGAAGAAGCTGGTGGCATGATTACTATCCACAACCTTCAGTCGCACGACAACCTGGAAATATATAAGAAGGCTTTCAACATCATGGATAAGTACTTCCCCGATGAAGACGATGTCGATGCGGCTATCACTGCCCCTAGTGTGGATGCTTCTGGCGCGTTTGCTGTAAGTGTTGTCTAATCAACATCGAGTTGAGGTTGACGATTACACAGTTCCATTCGGATATGAACGCCCCTCAAGGAGGGTTCAGCTTTGGGCAGTAGTCTTGCTGAACTTGCAAAATCCGGACGACATTCCTTTTCACAAATCTCCTGTCTCGCAGTATATTTTCATGTCATCTCACATTCTCCACGCTCTCGTTTCTATATACGTCTCTCTGTGGCCCCCACTTTGCAATCCGAACCACTTGATTTACACACACTTCTACAGCAATTCTACCAGAAGCAGAATAATGACACAATCTACAACTTTTCACTCTATGACTTGCTGTGGGATTATCTTCAAGGAATGAGAATTACGTACACTGTATTACAGAAATTTTCGTCGTCGTAACAAGTACTGGAAATCTCACTGATGGACGAATCATGTTCCCTCGAGCGCTCAGTTTCTTTGGAAACACTCCAATTCTTGACGTTATTGCGAGAAATGTAACGCCACACAAGTAGGACCAGTTTTAGCCTTCCTCGTCAGGTCCTACGCTACCAGGTATGAGCTGAATAGGACAGAAATCAGCGACACTTAAGGCAAAAGTGAAATGGCTCACCATGCATATGTTATTTCCGTTAAGAAGCGTCTGCGCTAGTTGCGTTTTCTTCTTCCCCTGAGGGGTTGTTTCGCTGGGGTTGATGTAAGTGTGCAAACACATTCCACGATCGCGGCACGAACTATTCTGTGACGTCTTCGAGAACCATATCTAAGAAATGAATATGTGGTTCCCCATGTTCCTGGCCAAAAAAAAGGTACTGACTGACGAAGTCATCGAAACCCAAGAGTTTGCCAGTAAATTCGCGATCGCTCTTCATGATGACCCATATCCGTGAGCCAATACATCTATCAATTAGTTCTGTAGCACCATTAGTTTCCGTTTTTTAAGAATTCAAGCCGTACCTAAGGGCAAAATTTGAGAGGCCATGTCAATATTGCGAGTTATGGGCAAGTCTTTGGAGGTCGCAAGGAGATGATTGGTTTGGCACGTGGTCTTTGAAATTTACAACTTAGACTCTGACTTGTTCACAATGGCCATCCGAATACGCATGTCGGTGCATGGACGTACCAACCACCGTATATTTCATCTCGTCGCCATAGATAGACGACATCGGCGTGACGGAAAACCGACGGAATTATTGGGTACCTATGACCCACACTTGGCAAACGGAGAGAACACCAAAGTTGTAAAATGGAGCGTTGACAGAATACGCTACTGGCTAGACGTCGGAGCTACTCCTAGCAAGTCGGTCGTCAAACTCTTGGAGTTGGTGCGTTTTACTTGTTAATTTGTATGCTTTTGTTCTCACTTTTTACCACAGGGGGGGATTCTGAAGCCTGGTTCCCCATACCATTCCAAAGCAATAGGGCCCCGTGCTTCAATGTCAACGCCCCAAATAGATACTCAAGCTGTGAAGCAGGCGAGATCCACCCCCATTCCTTCATAAGTTTAGGTCGGACGAATCTTACTCTATGCAAGTCGTGCAAGCGGATTGTGTGAGCACATAGATCTCATCCGAAATTCGATCTACTACAGATTCAAACTTATGCAGCACATAGGATGATGTTTAATTAGACGACGCCAGGATTGCTTCAATTTCATTATGACCAGCCACATTGGCAAGCTCTCGCGGCGAAAGCCCATCAGGATCCTAAATTCAAGAGTAGTTGGTATGAAGTACGGCTCTTTTCAGCGCTATTGATTACCTTTATGGTTGTATCGGCACCTTGGTCTAGCAAGAGTCTGACAATCTCTCGACTCCCTCTATCGCAGGCAAGATGGAGGGGTGAGTATCCCTACTCCTTGATAATCAGTCTAGTGTTGAGCGTGGTTCAGTCGCGAACTCACAAATTCATCGAGCTCGTTCAAGTCTGTCTCTGGATGTTGTGCTAGAAGCGCAGTGAGTCCATCAAAGTCGTTTGAGACAGCAAGACCATGAATAGTTCTGTCATCCACTTTTGGTGGGACGGGTATCGTACTAACTGATAAACCCATCCCACCACTACCACCTCTGCGGCTTCCAGACGCACCCTCGTCAGAGTCGTCGTCCCATATGTCTTCAGCAGCAGTATCTACAACTGGCCGTGATTCAGGCGCGCCCTCGGTCCAGCCTAAAGTTCGCGCGATCTCAACGTATCTGCTTTCTGCATCACTTCCTTTCTCATACTTTTTTCCCGCTGCACTCCATGCGTCCCACTTGGCGCGGGCTGTTGGGTCAAATATGGAGGGACGAGATGTTGTTGGTGATTTTGAGGAGGTCAAGTACTTAAACAGTCCATACAACTGTCGAGACCGAGTTAGGAACGTGCAGCAAGGACTGTGAATAGTTTGTAGACCTCAAGCTTTACCGTTGAAGGCGTTTTAGACAATGATGGTGCGGAAGACAGATAAGCTGCAGCGTTGTTGAAGCTAGAAGACATTTGCCCAAACAACTGTCAACAGCGTTCCCTTCCTTGAACCATGCACTTGTACAATTTGACGCTTCAGCCTCCTACCGCAATAACACAGGCAATTGTTGGCAATTTCTCGGGCGCCCGGCAGCAGGAAATCATTGTTTCTCATGGAACGCGTCTCGAACTCCTACGTCCCGACGTACAGACTGGAAAAATATCGACTGTGATTGCAACCGACGTCTTTGGGTCCATCCGTTCCCTCGCTGCGTTTCGTTTGACTGGCGGAACCAAGGGTGAGCCCTTGTACGTATCTCCTCAATTTATGCCTATTTACGGAGCTTTCTCTCAGATTACGCCATAGTAGGCTCTGATTCGGGACGTATCGTTATCCTGGATTATGACCCCAAAACCAGCAGCTTCGTCAAGCTTCACCAAGAAACATACGGGAAATCGGGTGCTCGTCGTATTGTTCCTGGTCAATATCTTGCCACAGATCCAAAGGGACGCAGTGTCATGATATCCGCCATGGAAAAGGCAAAGCTGGTTTATATCCTCAATCGCGACGCCGCAGCCAATTTAACAATCTCATCACCACTTGAGGCACATAAAAACTCCGCCATCATTCACCACATCGTCGGTTTAGATGTTGGATTCGAAAATCCAATGTTCGCAGCGTTAGAGGTTGATTATGCAGAATCAGATCAAGACCCAACAGGAGATGCATTTAAAAATGCCGAAAAGGTGCTTCTTTGTCTTTTTCTCTCTGTTTTCAATGGTTCTTATGTCGCGTAGATGTTGACCTACTATGAACTGGATCTTGGTCTTAACCACGTTGTACGCAAATGGAGCGAACCAACCGACCCTCGCGCTAACCTGCTCGTGCAAGTTCCTGGCGGTCAACTCGCTTCATCCGACCGCTTTGATGGTCCCTCTGGTGTTCTTGTTTGCTGTGAAAATCATATTATTTATCGACATGCTGATGTTCCTCAACATCGTGTTCCCATACCTCGCCGGAGACATCCTCTAGAGGACCCTAACCGTGGGTTAATTATTACGGCCGCCGTCATGCACAAGATGAAGGTCTGTTCTCTCCCTAGAATTGTAAAATTTCTTTCTAACACGGCCGTCCTTTAGGGAGCCTTTTTTTTTCTGCTACAAAGTGAGGATGGTGACCTATACAAGGTCACCATTGAGCACGAAGACGAAGAAGTGAAATCACTCAAAATCAAATATTTTGATACCGTTCCTGTCGCCTCTAATCTTTGTATTCTCAAATCTGGTTTCCTTTTTGTCGCGAGCGAATTTGGAAATCAGTCAGTCCATCCATATCTTCGCTCAAAAACAATATTGATAGCGAAAATGACAGTTACCTCTACCAATTTCAGAAACTTGGTGATGACGATAACGAGCCAGAATTTAGTTCAACAACGTATCCATCCTTTGGCATGGCTGACCCATCGGTTCCGCTACCGCACGCATTTTTTCGGCCACATCCTTTAGACAACCTTGTGGTTGCTGATGAATTGGAATCCTTGGATCCGATTTTAGACTCCAAGGTCATGAACCTTCTCCCAAATTCAGACACTCCGCAAATCTTCGCAGCTTGCGGTCGCGGCGCGCGCAGTACTTTCAGGACACTACGTCATGGCCTTGAAGTAGAGGAATCGGTTAGTTCTGATCTTCCAGGTATTCCGAATGCTGTTTGGACGACGAAACGGACGGAAGATGGTGAGTTTTTCATTGGTTGATTAACCGCCTGATAGCTAAAGCTCCCAGACCCATTCGATTCTTATATCATCTTATCATTCGTCAACGGCACCCTGGTGCTCTCCATCGGAGAAACGATTGAAGAAGTGCAAGATACGGGTTTTTTGTCATCCGCCCCTACACTTGCAGTTCAGCAAATCGGTGCAGACGCGCTCTTGCAAGTTCACCCCCACGGCATTCGTCACGTCCTCGCCGATCGCCGTGTAAATGAATGGAGGGTGCCACAGGGAAAAACTATCGTTAGTGCAACAACGAACAAAAGGCAAGTTGTGGTTGCTTTGAGCTCTGCGGAGCTGGTTTACTTTGAGTTGGATCTGGATGGTCAGCTAAATGAATATCAAGATCGAAAGGCGATGGGCAGTACAGTCCTTGCCCTGAGCATCGGCGACGTTCCTGAAGGTAGACAGAGAACTCCCTATCTCGTTCGTGTTGATCCTCGACTTCCTTTTATCCTTTCTCATTGAGTCTCTTTGCTCAGGCGGTAGGCTGCGAGGACCAGACTGTTCGAATCATTTCGTTGGACCCAGAAACTACTCTGGAGACCATCAGTTTACAAGCTTTGACTGCTCCTCCTTCCGCTATATGCATCGCAGATATGCTAGATGCGAGCATCAACAAATCGCAGCCCACGATGTTTGTCAACATTGGTCTTCAGAATGGCGTTCTACTACGTACGGTTCTTGATCCTATCAATGGCCAACTGACGGATACACGAACTCGGTAGGTCCAGTTATTCTGTCCGTTTTTTTCTTCGGCCCTTCCTCATCTATTACTATTCTGTTTAGCTTCTTGGGGACCAGGCCTATCAAATTAGTCCGAGTGCAGATTCAGCGCAATCCTGGGATACTTGCTTTGTCCTCGAGGTCCTGGCTAAATTACACCCACCAAAATCTTATGCACTTCACGCCTCTGATTTATGATAACCTCGACTACGCGTGGAGCTTCTCCGCAGAGCTAAGCCCGGAAGGTCTGATCGGTATCGCGGGCAGTGTTCTTCGGTTCGTTTCACTTACCTCTATAGCCTTATCGTACTTAGGACAGCTTGAAGGATATTCCAGGTCCCTAGATTGGGAACGAAGTTGAAACAAGATTCGATTCCCCTCTCATACACACCCCGCAAATTCATCACACATCCAGGAAATAATTATTTTTATCTCATCGAGGGTGATCATAGGACGTTGGGAGAGGAAGCTGCGAGCACAAAACTTGATGAATTTGTGCGCTCTCTCGATTTTTTCTGCTAAGGCTTAGCTGATCAGGTAACCCAGCAGCGTCGGAAAGGTAAAAATATCGATGATGGGGAAATTAACATCCCCCCAGAAGTATTCGGTCGACCAAAGGCCCCCGCCGGAACTTGGGCTTCCTGCATTCGTATCATAGATCCTGTTGAAGCGAAGACGATTTCTGTGATTCCAATGGATAGCAACGAAGCTGCCTTCTCGCTCGCAATCGTACCATTCTCTGCTCGCAACGGAGAACTTCACCTCGTCGTTGGCACAGCCGCAGATACCATCGTTTCTCCTCGCTCATGTACGAGTGGCTACCTGCGAACGTACAAGTTCACGAACGAGGGTGCAGGTCTTGAGTTCCAACACAAGGTATGCTTCCAACAGCTCGTGACGTAATCCAGTCTTAATGTTTAATGTTTGACAGACAGAGGTTGACGATGTCCCACTGGCCTTGTTAGCATTCCAGGGGCGGCTTGTTGCCGGTGTTGGCAAGGCTTTAAGAATTTATGATATTGGCAAGAAGAAATTGCTTCGAAAAGTTGAGAACAAGGTTCGTGACTCTCGTGGATAATATTAGGCATTACCAATGACGGCTTTCCCAGACGTTTTCTTCCGCGATTGTTACCCTGTCTACCCAAGGATCAAGAATTATAGTTGGCGATATGCAAGAATCGATACAATTTGCCGTGTACAAACCTCCTGAAAACCGGCTGCTAGTATTCGCAGATGACAGTCAACCACGATGGATAACAGCATCATCAATGGTGGATTATAACACAATCGTTGCGGGTGACCGATTCGGAAATATCTTTGTCAATCGCCTCGATCCAAAAGTTTCTGAACAAGTCGACGATGACCCCACTGGTGCTGGCATCCTTCACGAAAAGGGCATTTTAATGGGTGCGCCACACAAGACGAAAATGCTCGCCCACTTTCACCTCGGAGACCTGGTCACATCGATTCACAAAGTTTCGCTTGTCGCAGGAGGTCGGGAGGTCTTGATGTACACTGGGCTTCATGGAACGATCGGCATTCTTGTGCCATTTGTCTCTAAAGAAGATGTGGATTTTATCTCAACGCTCGAGCAACATATGCGCACTGAACAAAGCAGCTTAGTTGGCAGAGATCAGCTCAGCTGGAGGGGATACTATGCCCCTGTGAAGGCAGTTGTTGATGGTGATTTGTGTGAGACTTATGCGAGGCTCCCAGCAGCTAAGCAGAGTTCCATTGCTGGCGAACTGGATAGGACCGTCGGTGAAGTGCTCAAAAAGCTTGAGCAACTGAGGGTGACAACAAGTGGATTCTAGTTAGCATTGATGTAGTATCTCAATTGCATTTCATCTTTTCGGTCCATATCATTTGTGTTCGTGTCCATTCGGCGTGGCTACTTCTGCCTGCAAAGTCTTGAAACATTTAAAAAATCCATCGATGTATCATATTCCGATGTCCACGAACAAGATCAAGGAAATGGGCTCTATTCTAAAGTCCTTGTTTCCAAAACTGGGAGATTCACATTGCATTTTTGCTATTCTGTGACTCGGGTTTCGCGAACATTTCGGGAATCTGGGCAAATAAATCGCTGGAAACCGCCGAGAGAAGATCGCCTATTATACCAAGCCCGCAGTTTTCATGGCCTGAAAAGAAAAAACTGATGAAGACGTATCTAACACTGGATATGGTGTTGAACTTACCTTCAACATCTCGGAACCAATCTTAGCTGGGCTATCTGTTACGATGACACCAGCTTTCTCTAGTGCTTTCACCTTATCAGAGGCAGCACCTTCAACACAAGAGTGAGCTTTGTGGTATCATAGAAATGTTAGACATTACCCTTTCCTCCCGAGATAATGGCACCAGCGTGTCCCATACGGCGGCCGGGAGGCGCAGTCCGACCAGCAATAAACCCGACTACTGGTTTGGGATGGTTCCTAGTCTTGTTATACTTCTCGAGGTACTCTGCCGCTTCTTCCTCCATGGAGCCTCCAATTTCTCCAATAATAACGATGCCTGTGCAACAAGCTGAATAACCGATGAACAGTAGCGACACATTAAGATATTAACCTTTTGTGTTGGGGTCCTCAAGGAAGACCTTGATTACGTCGACGTGTTGGGTACCAGGGAACGGGTCTCCACCGATGCCGACGCATAGCGATTGGCCCAGTCCAACGTCGGTCGTTTGAGCAACTGCTTCGTAGGTCAACGTTCCTGAGCGAGAAACAATTCCTGAAACGCTGCAATTTAACAAATGTCAATTCGGTGGCGATCATGTACTGACCAATGTTTCCAGGCATGTGAATGTGTCCTGGCTGAATGCCCATTTTGCATCCAAGAGGGTTGATAACTGAGAATATCATCAGTAAGATTATGAAAAAGGCATACGACAATCACCTCCAGGACAATTAGGACCAACAAGCCGAGAACGAGACTGACTCTTCAAAGCGTTCATGACCTGTAACTCATGCCATTAGAAGTATTAGAAGTGCAATATGTAAAACAACCGACTCGGATTTCGTCTGCTTGGGGAATACCCTCTGTCACGCAGACAATGAGTCCGATCTCATTATCGATTGCCTCTATAATTGCGTCGGCAGCAGTAGGGGGTGGAACATACAGAATAGTCGCGTCAGGTTTCGTCTCTCTAACCGCCTAGACGTAAAATAAATAAATAAGGAAATCAGGTATGACACTGGATGTGAAGGGTTCTAACCTCGCGAACGCTACCAAAAACGGGTAGCCCGAGATGGGTCTGGCCAGCCTTCTTGGGTGACACGCCGCCAACCATCTTCGTACCGTACGCCAGAGCTTCCGTGATATGAAAAGTGGCCTGAGCAATTCTGTGTATCAAGAGTTGTTTACAAGGCAACATATAAGACTGACGGTCTTTCCTGTCAAGCCCTGGCATAGGACCTTAGTGTCTTTGTGTATCATAAGGTTCTGTATGGTATCGACGTAGCTCTTCCGCGACATGGACTGAGAGAACGCCCTGCGTCCATCTTGCGGCAGTCAGGAAAAGGTCATGGGCAACGAGCACGAAGCTTACTGGTGGACCAGGAGCATCCAATCTGGCGGAACATGGTTGAAATTAGTTGAAGGAAACCGGTTACCGCCGTGACAACCAAATTGTAATATTCTTTACATATATTTACTTCTAAAGCTATTGCTATTACAATCCTGTTCTTCGTCTCTCGCGTGCTTTTCGTGATGCTCTGGTCAATGAGAGAATCGCATATTTCACTTTATCAAACTGTCTTGCATTCACAGAACTGATCGTGTATGAGAAGAAGCACCGCATGTCAAGTCGCTCCACTCACCTCGTTACATCTTGGAGAAACTGTGCTTTCGCTTGGGCAGGAGCATCGGAGGTTGGAAGCTGCTCCAATGCACGTGGTAGCCATGTAAGAAGCTGGCTTGGCCATGAATGTGCAAGCACCCGGAAGATGGACACCACCTTTGCTGTAGAGTCTGCTGGGAACTCTCCCACGATTCCTGCGACAATCAAACTCAACAATGTAAACCCCTCCTTTTCGATGGCAGCCCTAATGGATGCGGCATATATCGGGAATTTCGGTGGGTGCGGCAAAGGAAGGGAAGAGTCTAAGGAGTCATGCAGCAAGATACCTTGGAAGAGGTCCAATGCGGCGAAGATAATGTCGCTGTGGACCACTGTAAGACCGGCCATTGATGCTCTGAATGCGATGGGGAATGCCAGGGATGGGTAGAATACGTCGGGCGCGAGTGATGCTATCTGCAAGAGCATTTGGATATAATCCTCCAAGACTAAGATATATACATTAGCACAGAAGATCCAAGACTGAACCAAACAAACAATATACCATCTGGGATGTCTCCAGGATTCTTCATCTGCAGCAGAGAAGCAACCTTGTTTGTAGATTGCTCAAAAAGCACACGGAAAGCGGCCCTCAGTCTCGAATCCTCTTCGTCTCCAAATCGACCAATGACCTTGCCTGCAATCCACAAGAAACTGGGGAAACCAGTAGCTTCAAAGGCCGCCGACATTCTTGCAATTACTGAGGATGCAACGGTAAGCACAGAACTATTGAACAGATCAATGCCGCGGCGAAGGACTCGGGTCGTGCGTTCGGCGAGATCTACGTTCGCGGCATACTTCGCTAAAAACGAATCAAATACGACCCAAGCTTCTTCACAGCTGTTCTGACATGCAGAGGGAAGCTCTTCGCCAAAACTATGGACAATCTGCAGCATGACTTCGAGATTTTCGAGTCCATCTATTGCAGCGATGAGGTCAAGGTCAATGAAAGTGGACCACTACGTACCGCCAACCTCTTCCATTTCAGCTTTGGTGGGAGTTCCTTGGTGGTTGGTGAGCTTATGAACTTGGGCGAGAATATCCAGGGAGAAGGTGCGTAATGACCCTGCTGCTGGGTCCATTGGCATAGCAGAAATAACGAACGCGATGGCCTCATACACCTGCCGTCTATCATCCTGCACAAGTTTGGTGCCAGTGGTACTCAGGAAGGTGTGAAGGGTAGGGAGGAAGTCCACGAGATGCTAAATATCGATGAAAATCAAAGAAAGATTCTTGCATACCAGAAATTGGCATACCTGCTTGCAATCTTGGCACAGATATTTTAATGCCTGTCCTGCAGCTGCGCAAACTTCAGAATCAGAGTCTTCGAAGCCAGCCGAGATGTACTGAAGCTGGAAAGTAATGTACTGGGGATGGGCGTTGATCCATTCTGTATAACGCGAGATAATGAGGAGTGCTGCGTAACGAACTCGAGGGTGATTTGGAAGAGATGGTATAAGATCCATAATTTTAGGAACGGCGTTGTTGTCGTTCGGATCTACTTCAGCGCCCATGGAGCGCATAGCAAACAAAGGTGCTTCGATTTCTTGCCAAGAAATGTGTTCAGGACTGCGTGCAAGGGCAGTTGTAATCATTTGGTATGTCGCAAGCAGGCAAAATTCCGTTCTTAAGACAAAGCAACAGTCTTTCAGCGTGTCGCCCATGACGTGCCTGAAAGAGCGGAAAGAGTCTAACTCTTGTCCCGTAAGAGTCGACGGATCTGTTGGAAAGTGTAAATGATGAATGATCACGCCCATGAGAGTCTGATACGCCTTCAAGAACAACGGCGACAACGAAGATTTCTTCCCAATTGTTTGACTAAGTCGCATCCAAAATGGGAAGGTAATGGGCACGATATCGAGGTCAGGATAGGCGGAACACTCTCCAATCGCCTCGACGATAGGGAAGAACGTTTCAGTGTGTTGCAAAAGAAGGAGACGATATGTTTCCCCCGCTTCCGCAAAAATGCGGGCATACCCTCTTATCTTGTCAGGGTCGTCTCTCTGCCTGGTTAACTGGGGTTTGAGTGCTATGACCATGGGCACAATCAGTTCGATGACAGGCATATTATCGTCGATCTCTTGAGTTTCGTGAATCAACTCGCAGATGACGTCAACAGCAGCGTCAAAAAGCTCCTCCGACGCCAGGGCATCGAAGGCGTACGCGAAAAGAGGAGTCTCCGATAATGCGAAAGCGTTTACCTCGCCGGCGACCAGCCAGCTGCGCAAACACCCAAAGACTTGAGATTGAACGGTTGAGGTTACACCTGCATATAGTGTTGTAGTTTGAGACATGTTAACCCTTTCCAACAAGACAGGAGGAAGCCTACCCGATGCCTGGATGTACATCGATAGCAGCTCTAGAATCTGTTTCGAATTTGCAGTCAGCAATTGGGCGGACCTCTCGCGGTATTCTTCATCCTGAACGCAAACTATCAGAATCGCAGATAGGAAAGGCCAAAAGGCTAACCGTAATCGGTATCTTTGTGTTTCCAAACAACTCTTCAGGGAGGAGAGTTAAGAACTGAAGGAGGGTAGGAACGGCAGCTGGATTTCTTCCAAATGAGTCAATCATTGTCTGGACAGGATTGTCCCAAGCGGGCAACTGCAGAGCCAGGCCTGCGATCGCGAGGCACAGTTGGACGTTGATCGTACGGGGACCACTATGATATCTCTCCAGCGCCGTCAATAGTGTATCTCGAAGGGCAAGTAAGTTAGTTGGATCCACTTGGTGTAGATCGTATGTTACCTGAGTAATCATTGCCATCAGTGAATGGCGCAAGAAGAAAGAGCCATTGAAACGACTGACTTTAGCCCTGAAGGTTTGCGCAGCAAAGAGCTTGGCTGCAACGGGTGCATCCGGGGAGAGGAGGAGGACATTGCAGGTCGCCCACGCCTCAGGCTAGGACAAGGAGCGATTGGACACAGTCAGAGGTGCTGGGTGGGAGACTGGCCACAGGCGAAAGACAATTTACAGAATGTTGGAAATCCTGAAGCCAGGAATTTGCGCTATCTAGCGATGCCTTGTCCGGGGTGCGACTGAATACGTCAAGTGCGGATAATAAAGCTTGAAGATCAGCCATGGGGTAGTGAAGTAATGAGGACAAGAGAGGCTATTACAAAGAGTTACCAAGAATTACCGCCACTCAAAAGTCATTTGTAGTTGTTGTCCTTCAGCGTCAAAGAGCCAAAATCGTGGTATATATGTAGCGCAGAACATCAGGTACTAAAAGTGTTAGGCAGTAGGGGTTATCCATCGAAAGAGTGTGGCGAATATACGTGAGAGCCAAGATAAAGAGTGAGTAAAAACAACCTAATTTAATCAACGGACATGATACAGAGAAGACAAAAGAGGTCGAAGGTAGCGACGGGGCAATCGTCAAGATGAAACATCCAGATAGAGTTTTCAGGTTTTCACGTACGGAGAATATCTTACGTGCGAAGGAACCCCTTCTTCCTACCAGTCTGCAAAGGAAGGTCAGACGGAGACACAATCATTCAGAAATACGACGAACAGAAGCTTTCTCCGGCGTTAAAGGTCGGCCGCTCTCGATCTTCCTCTTCTTATCTTCAAGGTCCGCACGTTGTTTCTCAAGGGCGTCCTTCATTTCCTTGTGACGGGCATACAACTCTTCTTCAGACTGCTTGAGCTTGGCCTCTTTTTCCTGCACTTTTTGCTGGAACACCATCTTCATCTCAGCCTCCATCTTGGCAAGTTTGGCTTCATGCAGGACACGCTCTTCCTGCAACCTTGCCGCGGGACTACAGTGATTTATTGATAAGAAATTTGTTTGAAAAAGACTGTCACCTACTTGATCTCCTTGAAAACGGTCGAATCTTGAGCAACCCCCATGCTGAGCAGCTTCTCTGTCCGCCAATTCTCGTAGAGAACATCGTTGGTGTATTCCCTGAGTTCCTCCATGTATGTACGAACAAGCATTTGTCGGAGCTTGACGAAATCACAATGTTCCTCGTTATCGACTTCAACAACACCCCAAGGGTATGCGCGACCGCGGACTTGGCGGCCATCATGGGTGGTCACAATCTTGTCTGAGCCGACCACAGCAAAGGGAATCTTGCTGGCAATCTCCTCGGCCTCTGCAATGGTCTCCTCATCCTCATTATCATAAGTGGGGGCTTGGAAGATGTGAATGTTGTGGTGAGCGATATCCGACAAAATCTTACGGGCGCGATGAGGAAGAGGAGATAAAAGTAGGGAGATAAACTCACTCGCTCCTTGAACTCGGCAATCTCTTCATCCGTCATGGTATCTGCCTTGGCGATGACAGGAATCAGATTGACCTTGGTGTGGAGTCTGCGCATAAACTCAATATCAAGTTGCTTCAAACTGGAATTGAAAGCGTCAAAGAAGAGGAGATATGGTTGAATTACGATACTGACGCGTGCCCGGTAGGCTGGATGAAGTAAAGGCAGGCATGGACACGGTTATCAACAATTTTGATACGGTTGACACGATTTTCTTGTTCTAAATATGAGTCGAAACGAGACTCGATGTTCTCCACAATGGGCTTCCAGCTATTTACCCAACTACGTGAGTGAACGCCGGGGATGAGAACTTAACCTTACCTATCATCGTTGTTGACGAAGTCACCAAACCCAGGAGTATCAACGACGGTTAAATGAAGTCGAACACCGTTCTCCTCGATATCTGTACGTAAACGAATCAAAAAATGCTACGTTTTGGCGAGGTTATATTAAATAGAGATACCTGCGCCGATGCTCTCAATGGCAACGGTTTTGGGCCTCTCTGCCGCGGGTGGTAGGGGCTCCTTAGGGGGGTAGAGAGTGGTGTTGAAAAGGGTGTTAATCAACGTTGATTTTCCAAGCCCTGACTCTCCTGTGCGCGTTAAGCTTTGATGTTGAGGACTGGATCAAATAGCAAAAAAAACGGACACGCCACGTACCAACAACCATAGCGGTGAATTGAAACCCTTTCCTCACGCTCTTCCTGTGGACCTGGTTGGGAAGATTGGCAAAACCGACATAGCCCATGAGCTTCTTGCGAATGACGTTGGAAATGCCAGTGGTGTGGCCAGTTGGGACGAGCGATGGGCTCGAACCATTGGCAATGCCATGGCTAGAGGCATCGCCATTGCGGGACGAGGCGTAGGAGTCGGTCATCTAAGCGAATACGAGAGGAGGATGAGGGAAGAAGGAAAGGAAAGAACGGTGCAAGTAAAAAAAATACTTTAAAGTTGGCTTCAATGGGGGGAGTTGAGAAAGAAGTCGGGCGATGTTGGCTTTGTTTGTTCCCAGTGGCAACTAGATCCAATTTCGGTTTGGGTAGAAGTAGGGACTACAGCTTTCATCAACAACAACTACTCAGATAAATCACTGCATCGCATCTTACCCAGAAGGATATTTTCCTCTTCATGCTGGTGTGTGTGGGGTTCCGTTCACTTCCACCGCGTTCACCTTTTTAACAAACATGCGTTGGGCATGAGTTCAAAATAGAATTATAGCATTAATGAATGTCCAGATAATAAATTAGGTGCAGTTGCTGGTGTCGATATACATCTCGAACAGTTTGTCCATCCGACATGAATGACATTTCCCTGATGTACAACCGTCGCTACTCTCTTCGTCACTGCTGTCGTCGGTTGACCCGGACTGCGATAGCGCAGGTGTCGACAACGGCGTGCTGTCGTTAGACGTGTTGGGAGGTGTCGTAAACCGTACCCTCTTCCTCCGACTCTCAAGGAACGCCTCGTCAATGAGCTCTATTTTGTGCCTCCTCGTCTCGTCGAATATTCTTTGACGCTGCAGACAGTCCGAGTCGAAGGTTCCGTAAATGGTCCTTCCTCTGAGATCGAACAGAGTTCTTTGTCCTTTTCTGACAAATTCCCGATCGCCTGCCCGTCTTATCCACTCGTCAGGCAAGAAAGCACCCTTCCCTGTTTGCTTCCTGCTTAGAGCCAATATATCATCATTATTGACCTCCTGGCAGGAACCGCTTGACGTTGTATAATATTCGAATGCTTTGACCTGCGGATATGGGATGGCATGTGTCAAAGGAGTAGCAGTCGGACTGTCTTCCGAGAAGGTGGGCATTCGCGAGAACAAGACAGCTCAGAGTGTAGGTGCGCTGCACGACGGAATTCAAGAGTGGAGTATACCCGTCAAGGGTGTATACCCCTGGCAGACACCTCCTATGCTTGCTTTATAGTACAGTAGGCCACCCCCCTCTTGGCTGGGGTGGCTCAAAAACCACTAATGAGTACCTCTTTTCCGTATCTGTGGACAGTGGCCTTCATGAAAGGGTCTTTTGTCTCTTTGTTATCTGCGATAAGACGCATACTTGGTCGCCTTTGCAAACGTTGCGATATCGGGTCCTGTGGCTGTTTTTGAAGCCAAAGGTGCCACTCACCGCATTTGGATGCACCAGGCCACAAGAGCAGCGAAGACCCTGGAAGACGTTCGTTCTTGATTCGAGCAAATATATTCCATTTCGAATCATACTAATTTCGACCTGGTAGCCACTCCGTAGGAAAGTCTTTAATCGTTGGACGGTTAAGAACACGGCCACGTAGGTGATCTCCCTTCTTCGCTTTACGTGCCTTGGCATATACATGTCGCAAGTCAAGTGGGACAGTTTTGAAGGCGTCTTTAGGATCCTAGAACGGCCGTCAGATTCAAGTGACATGATAAAATTGATATTCACGTTTGCCTCGGCGATGAGTTTGTCAAGAGTGTCACTCGCCCATTTGAGATTCATTTCAGGTCGTGGCAGGTCTTCGCATGAAATTTTAATATAGCCATTACCCCACAGCTCCCCTTTAGCCACCCCTGCATCAGTGGGAGGGTTCGGCGTCCACCGTGGCCCAGCCAGAAGTTTAAATTTGTGAATGGCCTGTGGCGTCTGCAAAGGTAGGTGATCCACGGCAACGACAACCACACGTTTGATAGTTGCAAGGTGAGGTTCTCCTTGGTAATCCAGAGATCGAACGATTAAAGGAGTGGCAGAAGTTGAGGGGATAAATGGTTTGCGATATGCTGGCAAAAAAAAAAGGTCAACGGAAAGGTTGGTGGCCAGAAGATACGTGTAACGTACCAACGAGTTTTGGCATCTCATGTTCTATTAGTCGGAGATAATGCAATATTTGGCGCTGCTCGCGGAGCATAAGATGACCAGACGAAGGCGAGTCCGCCACCTCTGGCGCCTCCGTTAGCAGTTCGAGGAAGTCATCATCAGTGAAATCTTCTTCTATCACAGGTCTTGTACGGCGCGCAAGGACAGAAGAAGAAAAACTGAGGTTCCTCAGAGATGACACAGACGCGCAAGGACTCCGTAGGCTGACAGGAAGGCGCAAAGTTCGTGTAAATGAAAGCATTTACCAGCCTTCAGAAATTGGACAAAACCACTTTAAGTTTAACTTGAATGTCAAGACGCCTCTGGCATACACGGCCAAACAGAGTGAGTTCTGACTTCAAGTCGTATTTACTATTCTCAAGGAATGGTTGTAAGTGCTCGTCTCTCCATACCGCCATCAATTCATGCAATCCAAAGCGCCTACAACTTTCCCTCAAAGCAGAACTCGAAAATGTCACAGATCTTGAGCCTGCAGGCGATGGCTTTGAATACTTCTTTCAAGTCGGCACCTTCTCTTCAAATTCTCATTTCAGTTGACTTTAAACCGCCCTAGGTGAAATGTAGTAGCTGTAACGAAGTTCACCCCAAGTTTGTCTCTCTCAACCGCAAAGTACGCTCGATAATCCGACCATCAACGTAGATTCCATGTCCATTAACAAAACTAGGAAGAATACGAGGTTTCTGGAGGTAAACGCAGTACAGCCCACTTTGTGTGGCGTTGTGGATTGTGTACGCTAAGCTATCCGTGCCTGTTGCAACTTTTGACGGTTTCTATTTCCAGGCAAACGCGAAAGTTCAGCGAAATTCGAAACAGCTTCGCCTGTCAAAGCTTACGACTCAGAAAATGGGCAACTTAAACAACTGCTTGTTATCGAATGCCGTGGGCTTGAATTTATAGGATTCGATCCCAGAGTTAGGATTTTCTTTCCACAATGCAACAGATCTTCCCTGATGTCATTTTAGGGCATTTGGAAATGCAAGGGGATGAAAGGGTCGATATTCCCAGAGGTCGATTTGAGTGACGGCGAATGGAACGACTACGACGAGATGGTATCTGATATAACTGCCAGTTGCTGAAACAACTACTGATCTTCGATAGGCGGCTCTTCCTGTCGGTGTCTCTGACATCGGAAGTACGTGGAGCAGAGCTTAAATCGATATTCTAAGAATATCCTTAATAGCACAGTGTATAATACGGGGCATGAACTTCCATGTCCGACATGATTTCAGTTTGAAATTGTTGCCTGCGGTTTGCCCACTCATGTCGCCGAGGCGGGCTTTCTCAACCATGGTAGTCTCCGCTAGGTCCTTTGGATTCTGCGATTCGAACGATGCTCATCTCTGGATTCCTAACACTAGGGAATACACCCAACCTGCTGGTTATTAACCCTTTGCTCCCCAGGTGTCTGGCTGCAAATTGACAATACTTCACCTATCTTTGTCGTACAACCTCTCAGATTCAACAATTGCATCGTGCGAGAATTATGGCATTAAATGCTGATTAAATCGCTACACACTTGTTATCGTATCGCGAGGCCGTATGGAAATCACAGGGTATGTGGGATGTCGTAAAAAGCAAGAACCGATGGAAGTTGGAGTTAGATGAAAGAAGAGTGAAAATGAATATGTACGTGTGGTCATCGAGAGTCAGTAAATTTTATGTAAATCCCGTGAACACCCAGTCCGCCGGGAGTATGAGATAAGGATGCTTCCTGAGTTCAGCAGCACTTGGACGCTCCTCAGGATTTCTAAGAAGAGTTGCATCAGCAATTCTCACCATAAGAATCAGAAGAGAAACAGTGCGTACATTGCGAAACATTTCCGTCTAAAGTCATCTGCAAGCTCCGATAGGACGACATCTTCGGGTACTGGCGGCGGGAGTTTGGATTGATAGAGCTGCAAAGTATTAGTCACGAGATAGAAAGCACGAGAGGCAGAACATACTTTAAACATCACAGCTACCATTTCTTCTCCCATCCAGGGCCGCATACCGGCCCACATCTCCAACACAACACAACCAACACTCCAGATATCAATCTTGAAATTGTACCCCTTCCTCTGGGTGTTAACGACCTCTGGGGCCATCCAAAATACCGTTCCCTGCATAGCCGTAAAAGCCCCCCCGTGAAGATCGTCTGTTCGCTTCGATATCCCAAAATCAGATATCTTGCATATTCCTGACATTTCGACAAGGATATTGTCTGCTTTCAAATCCTAAGATCAATGATGAACAAGAAGTTTTACGATTAGAACAAGAAGTGTACTCGGTGGAGGATCCCCTTCGAATGCAAATATTCCAGGCCACTCAAGATTTGCGCCGTGAATGACTTGGTGACAGATTCGGCAAACTTGCCATGTTTGTGCAAACAGCTTCCAACAGAACCGCCAGGAACATATTCGAGGAAGCTGTAGAATTTTTGAGTGATAACTCGTATATCGCGTGGCGATGACTCACATGCTCAAGTTTGCGGGTGTTTCCTCGAAACCAAGGTATTGTACAATATTCGGATGGTCAAGATCCTTCAAGGTCTCGCTTTCAAGCTTCAACGCTTGTACCACCGTCACCTGGCGGGAATCGTTCTTGTCGCTGGGAGTTTGCGGAAGTTCCACTTGTTTCACCGCAATCATTTCCCCTGTCGTTGCATTCAGCGCAAGGTAAACACGACCATATGTGCCCTTTCCAATCAGTTCTCCTCTCATCCACTTGAAGGTAGCTATAACAGATGTCAGACATGATACCAAACGAGCATAACATCGAGTTACTCACTAGGCCCACCAGGAGATGACTCAGGCAGAGACGAATTGGACGTACTCTTCGCAAATTCTGATGTCATTTCTTCCATTCTACTACCCCAAAGCTTCGTATTCCTCTTGCGAAGCATATTGTTTGTATATGACGTTGCGTCCGCCTTGGATGTACGATCGATGCGTTTCTTGTGTTCCTCGGCGACAATGCGAATCGACTTCTTGGCTCTGACTCTTCCCTTGTCGGGTACTGGTGTAGGAGGGGGGGCCATAGGCTCCGCAGTCGTAGGAGAGGTCCCACCAGAGCTTGCCTCAATAACTGGTTTATCAAGATCGTGTTCTGGGAAAAACTCTTCAAGACGTTCATAAACGTCTTCCGGTGGTGGGCGAGGAGCCCATGAATCGTCCCCAGCGCCGGTAAATGTGCTGCCTCGCATTTTCCTATCAACAAGTTTTTTCGGTCGAGAAACCGCGGACGGACGATAGGAAGTGGGGGGCGGTGCCTGGGGTGGAAGCTGCAAGTTCATACTTGAAGACTCCGTCGAGCTTTCTATTTGCACCTTCAACGGTGGGCGCGATACAGATTTTGGCCTCTCACTTGGTCGTACGATCCACGTGCCCCCGCCTGGGTCAGAATCATCGTCATCTTGACTATACGCTGGAGTTTCGCTTGAGGAGGATGACGGAGGTGGTGGTGTGAGTGACCTTGTAAGTTTTTCGGACAGAGGTGGGCGAGAAGGCATGGTGGTCCCTGTTAGATCTTCAATCCCATTTATCAACTGGGCAAATTTAGCATGTTCCTCTTGTTTCAGAGTCAATTCCGAGCTACGATTCGTATCTGTCCGAATGTGTATGGGGGGTTCGGTTGTTGGCGAGGATGGTTCCACAACGAATGCTGTGGTCTCCGATGAGCCATATCTCGGACTTTGGGGGCTGATTGGCGTACGAGGAGGCGTGGTGTTGGATGTCTCTGGCCCACTCTGAACGTCAGAGGAACGGTCAGATCGATCACTATAGTTCAGCTGGGGTCTTGGTCCGGGTACGCCTGCGGAAAAATAAGACCTACTGGGAGACATTGTTCGAGGAGACCGTGCTGGATCACCAGAGTCCAAAGTCGATCCGTAGGTCGGCGACTGAAGCTGTCGCGGATGCCGCTGGGTGGGGGATGTCATGGAGTCGCCAGCAGCAGATTGGGGTCGAGGATACGGATCGTGGCTTGGAGACATGAGGTTGGATCCATTGGGAGACATCAAGTTTGAACCATGCGGACGAGAACCGTACTGGGAGGAAAAGTCCAAAGAACTTCCGTGTGGAGAACCTTGGACGGGTAAGGGCCTCGAGGGTCGTGGGGGTTCGTATGACTTGGGCATACCAGGAAGGTTGCTTGGGGAGTATGATAGATCTCGAAGATTTGTGGGCTGCCGACTCATAGGAAGTTGAGGTGGATTACGACGACCAGGCTGTAATGACGCCGGAAGGCTTGAAGAAGCCCGGAGATTGTCCATGCTTTTAGTATGACCCTTTCCAAGACGGTTCCAAGTGGAGGTGGGAGGTGGAGCCGTCTTATTGGTTTTAGCACCATCTTCAGGCTTCCAGGTCACAATAAAATTGGACGGAACGGGGTTTCTGGCGTTAACACGTTGTGCTGAAGGGCGGATATCGCTATTAGATATGGGGACGACCGGAGGCTGTTGTCGAGGAGGGTTTGGTATAGTAGGGACGCGAGGGGCGTATGGAGAGCTGGGTCTTCCATATCGTGGAGAATGTTGTTGTCGAGAGGTCTTTGAAACAGGAGGTGACGTCCGTGGGAGCTCTTGTGTCTGCTCTTGATCAACGCTTCGCCCTCCGCCTTGAGGAACTACGACCCAAGAATCCGATCGGCCCAAAACATCGTCAGAGTCAGTTGGGTAACGTTTCCGTAGTCTGGATTCCTTAGTTTGGTTCAGAGTCTCTTTGGACGCTTCCGCTCTCAGTCTCCCAAACGCAGCAGGCTGACGAATACGCTGCCATTGCTTCTCCATCTTCTCCTCTGAGGCCCTCAAAGCTTGCTCCCGGTCGGCACCCGCATCCGATCCAGAGCGAACATGCAGTCGTGAAGCTGGTGGCGAAAGAGTGGAGTCATCGTTGGTTGAAAATGATGGACGGTGGGGGGATAACGGTGGAGGTGGTGGAGGCGTAGGTATTACATGCCCGTATTTATCAACGAACGTCGCATCACTCTTTTGATAGCGAAGCCGCTCAGCGGCTTGAGGGAGAGGAGGGGTTGATGGTTGTGCTGGGGACTGAAGAAGGGGAGATGATGGTCGCGGGGCAGGAGGTCCACTCGGTCGTCTATGCGGAGATGAAGGTGCATTGGTGGTCGTGGGCAATGGCTGCGGTGCTGGCTGAGAGGAGCGTGTGGTTGTTCGATGTGATTCACGATCTGGATTATCGAGGTCTGCTTCGTAACCAGCAGCGAGTTCCAGCGGAAGATGTTCGCTAGCGGAAGAAACACTGCCGTGCCTGGAACTTGGACCGTGCCTAGGACGCAAAGGGGTCACCGAATGTTGAGGGAGAACGGGTGGGGGAACGGTAAAATCAATGGCTGGTGGAGGCGCTTGTTCATGCACAGGAGCGGAAGAGTGGGAAACGAAAAACTTGAGGGATCCCTTTGAGTCACCGTGATCGCGACACAAAGCAAACAAAAGGTCATCAGTGAGGGCACTACCAATGGCAAAGGCACCAATTTCAGTTTGATAGATAGAAAAAGGAGACTGATCATCTTCATTGTAGATATTCAACTTAAAATAAACCATGAGAGGGAGAGCTGTAATCAACTGGAATGGTAGATACCTTTGTAAAGATGCACTCTCTGATAAAGGCTGCATTTTTTGCACCGCTCACATCAACGGTTACGTATCGTTCTGAATCAGCGGTAACGACAATAATGATTTTGTCGGATGCGGTGGAGGTCGATGTATAGCTTGAAACTGAGCTGTATGAATCAGGCGTGGATACAGTAGGAGACTGAAAAATATCATGAGATGAAATGGATGATGTATTGGGGGTACGAAATACCGTCTTGGGACGCCGTGGCGAACTGTCTACGGTTGTCTTTGGTACTCTTCCGAAAGGTGCTTTGATTGTCTGGAGGAGCTTCCCTGCACGGGAAGTAGAGGGTTGGTGCAGATCTCGGCCGTCAAAGATGGACGAATCCTGGTAGGAGGACGGGGCTATTTCGGGAGGTGATACGGGAAGCGTAACAGCTGGGAGAGGGGTTGGATCTTCGACAGCTGGAGAACTGGCAGTAGAAGGAGATGATTGAGGTGGATGAGGAGTCTGATGGTGAGAGTAATTTGGAATAAGATCGATTGTGGTTAACGGCGGGGGATGATTATTGGATGGAGTGAGTTTGTAAGGAGGATATGGATTTGGATTTGAATAGGCGTTGGAATGTTGCGGTCTCCTGAAAGAATTGGGGTAGCCACCGCTGCCACTTGGGCGCCTGGGACGATCGTCGTCGCTGGCTTCATCGGAGTCGCCTGAGCCTGGATTTGCAACATAGAGAACCTTGCCCTTCCTAGTCTTGATTCTCGTGTCCTCTGACATTACGAATGAGATGAAGAAGAGCGATTTTGGATAGATGTCAAGGTAAGTAATAAAGAATGTTGCAGCACCGTTGCAGCCAAGCTGCGAGGACAGCGGGAGTGTCGTCGACACTACCAAGGAATGTTCTGTGCTGACAAATCACGGTTGTATACTGTCACTGTTTATTTTGTAGTCTACACAAGTACACTATCTACCAAGGATCCTTCAACTACATTCAACTTGCGAAACTCTGCCCGTTCTTCGAGCAACATTTCTCCCCAACACAAAAGTTTCAGCAACCCAACTAGCTTCACCTCATTCCCCTGGCTCAAACTCTCCAAGATTGCAGCGTTCACCTCTCCAGCTGTTTTCATCCGCTGCGCTGGCGATAGCAATTCAGAGATACCAGCTGGCGCAGCTGCAGAGGCCTCAAACGCCAGCAGCGACATCGTTCGTTCTAGTTCAGAAAGAAACTCGGGTGATTCCTCTCCTCGTGGTGCAAGTTCCTCCTGTGCGAACTCAAGAGCTTCCGATATTCTTCCCAGCCGTATAAGTTCAATCAGCTTCTGCTGTTGCAGCCGAAAGTATAGTGCAGGGTTTGTATCCAGAATCTGCAGAACGCAAGAACAACGTTAGCTCCCATTTCTAATACGAAAACAGGACATGAAAAGATGAATCATATTGAAGACTGAAGTTTTGGTGTTTACGAATATCATCATAAACCCC
>Ga0307507_10003565_pt1 | contig 29773 bp, 31 predicted proteins | sample 7_EM_MG_FD_207223 | JGI IMG/M metagenome (GOLD analysis project Ga0307507, IMG submission 207223) | Populus trichocarpa ectomycorrhiza microbial communities from riparian zone in the Pacific Northwest, United States - 7_EM | ecosystem: Host-associated > Plants > Roots > Unclassified | place... | reverse complement strand
GACTTTTTGAGCGTTTGCGCTTGGGTTTCTTCTTCGCTTCCCTTGCTTGCTTTAATTCTTCGATCTTGCCCAAGCGCCAGGTGCAATCTGATTCGAATTCGCATTTTCCGCCTGTTTTTTTTTTTTGTTGTTGTTAGGTTAAGGTTTTTCTGAATGGAATGGAAGGGGAATGGGTGGCTTACATTTCCACGCCTCCTCAATTTCTACTCCCACGGTTGGCCTTTTACCCTCCCACCAGTCGATGGTGCGGTTTAAATGCTCGGTTAAGAACGCCTCATTATAGTCGAAGATTTTGGTTTCCATGACATTGCCATATTTCTGGCTTCTGTAGTTGACGGCTAGAGGATTGCCGATCGTGCTAATGTTCTCTCTTAGTTTGCACTGAAGGATACGCCAGAGGCCCCAGAGGGAGTTGTTCTCTAGCAGCTCTCTGAGACTGATATCAGAATCTAGAGAGGCAATTTGCGTAAGGAAGGTGTCTGAGAAATTTTTGGAGCCATCCAGCTCGAAGTTCTCCAGGACTTTGGTGAAGTCTACGTCTCCGGCGCAAAGACCGGAGAGGAGGTGGTGGTAGAACATTAATTGAAGGGCTGTTGCACGAAGTTGGGAACCTCTAGGGATGGTTTGAGTGGCGCGAGTTTTGGTGTCTGATACGTATGCCACCAATTTGTGCTTGGGGGTTGAGGGAGGAGGAGAGGAGCCAGTGAGATCGATTGGCAATGGGACTCCACCGTCTGAATCCGAATCCGAGCTTTCATCTGATGCTGCTGCTGGGGGTGCTTTTCCTGCCACATGTGTCCCGGGCTTCGTATACGATATCTCGTCGATGATACCTTGTATGAAGTACCCATTGAGAAACCCGAATACGTTCAGCTCTCTCGTTAGCCCACCACGGCGTAAACTTAGCAGCCCTTGACAAATATTGAACAGTTTCAACCCCCACTGATCCTCATTTGTAGTAACCTCCACCTGAACAATTGTGTGAACTTGCTCTTCGAGGACCTTATGTACCTTCGTACCCTTCTTCATAGCTGTTGTTCGTTTGAACCCCCGCTCGAGTCCATACTTGAACTGCTGCTCACACCACACACCAGACACCAAATCCGTTACTGACAGAGCCTTCTTTCGTGCTCGGAATCGATCGAATGGGGAGCGGATATCATTTTCGAGAGGGATTGGTGCATCAGCAGGTTTTATTTCCGGCTGGGCTCCAGCAATTCGCCCTGGAATCGACGGAGTACTGGTGAGGTTTGATTGTTCATCATCTATTGCTACCGCTTGCTTTGTCGTCGGTTAGAGTTTGCTTTTCTGAAAAGGGGTTTTTTTTTGTGAATGGAACGGGGATCATTTATTTTCTCACCATCTGCGCACGCACGGAGGTTAGGGTACTGAATGATGAATTCGTCGTCCTTCCTGACTGTGAGTTCGGGGTACCGAATAAATCCTTCCTCGTTATCCTGATCGACAGAGTCGTTCTGGAACTCTGGTGCAAAGACCACCCTCCTTGGACTGGTGGGATTGATATCGTTAATAATTTCCGGAAAGCCATCGTTATCTATTGCCACCCGCTTTTCTTCACGGCCTTGTTGAGGAAAATCGGTTGACGATGGCGTTGAGTCGTATGCGGTGTTATCGTTGATGTTGCCGTCGAGGATGTTTAAAATGTCTTCATCGTCAAGGTCTATATCGCTCCCGTAATCACTAGACATTTTCGGATCGTGGGTAGATTGGGGTTTTTTTGGGAGGGCTTTTCTTCGCTTTTTCTTTTTTCTTTCCCTTTTTCCCTTCCACTTCTCTGTTCTTTTCTATATCTCAACAATCTACAGGTAGATTGTCATATAGGCTGTTGGTAGGATACTTGACTTGATCGGGAATGTTTTGAATGTAAGTCACTCGGAGGCGCGGTCGGGCACAGGGAACACCCAGGGCAAAAGGACGTTGTTATATAAGGACCTCGTTCGCCACTCAAAAGACGGGAAGCGCGCGTTCGGATCTTATAGAGAAAGAGGCAGCACTGCATATTTGTGTACCATAAATGGTGCGCGTTGGAGGAGGCATAGTATGATAGATATGGGTAGTCTGCACTGTTGCAACTGAGAGACGAAGAATCAAAGGTCCCTCGTTTGATTGTGATGCTGTGTCTAAGTACCGTGGCTGGGGTCGGTGCCTGGCGGTTCTTTCATTACGATAAGGAGCTGGCGGGTTGGGCTTTCGCCACGCGTGAGATCGCTTGACGACTTTGTGATTTTCCAAACGCAAAAGGGTCAAGAAGGGGGGGCAACCATGACTGCGCCATCCGCATTCTGGTTTTCTATCGGATGCCGTCACTCTAGCGCTGTGGTGCGCTACAGTACGATAGATGGTAGCGTCAACCATAACTGGGGAGTTAATCAATCAATCAAGAGTTAATAGAAAACTGGAGATGGTGCGGAAGATACATCAATATATCCACGGGTGTCAAAATTATGCGACCGTCAGAACGGTAGCCAGCGTTGCAACACATGTATCCCAACTCAACTCCACATACTCGAGTAATAAAAACATTACTACTGAAATTCTCACAATGAGAGGATAAGCACTGTGATGTATGATAGGCTGGTGAGTAGTGTACCAGGTATTAACTTCTATTGATTTTTTCAATTTTTTTATCAATATTTTTGCTCTCATTTCATATACTGTATTGGGTTGGGGTACATGGGCTGCAACGCTGGCTGCCGTGCTAACGGTCGCATAATTTTGACACCCGTGGATATCACTGTCGTTTTTTTTCTTCGACATTAAAATATAATTATTGAGCTTGTCTAGATTTCTTACAGTTTTCTGGCAAAAGTTTCAGGTTAGAGCGATTCTTGCATTGTTCGCCACGACAAGGAATCGATTTTTTTTCTTGAATCATACTGCACTGTGTCCAAGCACCGGCATGTCCAAAGGTTTCTCGTAGTACTAGTACAGTAGGTCTGGTTCACTTTTTAGTGATGTAGCTTTTTCGGTCAGGGATTGTTGGGAACGATACATTTTAGTGGCATAAAAAAGGAACATTGGGGGGGTCATATTCTGGGCGGTACTTTGCTCGAGTGCTCGAGAGAGAGAGTCAGGGAAATGGTAGCGCTGTCTTAAGAATGGACGATCACTGGCTTCGGTTATCTTCAAGGGGCCAAGCGCTTGCAATGGGTGATATCATGAACCCTCTCTTGCTCAGGTACTGGTAAAATATAAGTCTCCTTGGCCTGTATTACTCGAGTAGAAATCAGATAGTTTATCCGTATCACCATAGCTTGGTGCTTCTTTTATCCTCTAGGAATTGGTGCTTGTATGGGTACAAAGTGCTCGCGCCGGTACAACATGGGCATCTTACTAAACATCTAGGTCTGGGGATGTGGAACGAGCTGCTGCAAGTTTTCCTATGAATCGGGTTGGAATTAAGGATCACTAGGGGAAAGCTCAAGTGAGTAGGGAGGTTCTGTAGGTAGCTGTGAACGTGAACCTGCTCTTGTCACTTCAGCAAGTGTCTCCCACTTTCCATATCCGGCTGGGTGGGCAAACCTGTGCATTTCATATTTAGTCTCAACTCCCGAATCTAAAGAAACGATTCTATTAACTTAGTTGTTAATGACTTAATTACCTCCGCTATATTTTACTAGTATAATGGCATGGAAAGAAAATGCAAGGGTATTCTGTTCCTCACTCTGCTCTCCAACTGCAGGAGATTATTTCCTGCACACAGGGCCAATATGTCTCTTTTATCTATTCTTTCTATTTTCGGGCTCTCTGCCAGTTGGAGCGCTGGGAAGGTGTTCGATTGGAGGTAGTTGACCTATTTTGCTGGCTGCTAGATGTTAAGTTTTATGTACTGGACGGACCTCCTCTTATATATGAACAGGCTAGCCCTTTTCTTACACATGACAACGTCCAAGTTTACGTTCACACGCACCTCAGAACCTCTCTAATAGGGATTCTCCGGTTTCGCATACAGAGTTAAGTCCTAGTAGTCTGGTAGGTCTGGAACTACGATACATTTGCCTACATCGAGAGCCTTTCTGCAAAGTCTCTAGCGAGCCAACCGGACGCCGAGGAGACTGCGAGTTTGCCACACCCCGGTGAGTTTGCCACACTGTAAAGAAACAAAGAAGAACGGTTTGGAAGAACAATGAACCTTCACTAGCGCCAGCCCAACTCATACGAGAACTCACAGTATTAACTTTGGCACCTTGTGAGCAGACTACTCTGCTCTTAGGCTAGTGCCAATGTGCTGTGCAAATACGAGTGATTATGGAGTGCCGGTAGAGTGTGGTTCCAATCCTTTAACAGTCCAATGGGGAGTCTGGTATTAAAGTTACCAAGGCAAGACATCCCCAGCCGTGACCAACGAAAGACAGCTTACCGGCAATACCTTGAGCTGGGGAAAGCCTGAATAGCCCGAGAGCTGCAGTGCCGTCAGTATGTGCGCCTTAGCTCCTGAAAGGGTTTAGCGACAAATAGAGCGTTCTATGATTCTCTTGATGTTCGTTTGCCAGCCTCCCTCCTTAGAACTAAGGTAAGGCCACATAAACCCCTCAACCAGTGCGGCCTAGCTGCAAGCTACTGACAAGTTCGTCATAGCTTCATTCTAACTGATTCCTGCTACCACCAAGAAAAGCCCAGCTCCAATCTGATGACTTGAGTGCGGTGTTGATATCAGTAATTTGGATACTTGCGGATTCCCCGTTGTTTTTGTCCTACTGTGATTGTACGAGTATTTTATGGGTAAGAGTAGGTGCCGATCAAAGTTTGCTAATTGGATTTTCAGCATGAATAGGTAAGGTGCTCTATGGTTTCTGAGCTCTGATACGCTACTCCCTGCTGCTGGTGTCATAAAAACCTGTTTAGGAAACTGTGACCTAATGTGTGTCGATTGAGGGTGAAACCCTCCCCCTAGGTATTGTGCTCCAGTGCATACGTGGGGCTGGCCACGGCAAGCCCACATGAGCAAACCAGATTTTTCCCCAACTTTTACTGACATAGGACCTCAAAGCTACTGAGGACTCTTTCAGCAGCAAGTTTCGGATTATCAACTACAGTATGCCCCTCTGGCGATGCGATTATACAGCCTGTCTGAACTCCGCAGTTCGCAGACATGGAGATTGTATACTCTGTGGAAAGCATTTCTGTTTGTCGCATTTGCAGTTGGAATTTCATCGGTGTCCAAGGGTGGATGTATGTCTTTCTAGTGCTGCTGCCAAACTTCCATCTGGCACATTTTCCCCTTCTCTCTTAGGCTAACTGATGGTTTTCAGACAAAGGAGTACGTGGTTTCTAGTCAGGACGCTTTGATGAAGGAGCTGAGGGCTTTTTTCCAGACCATCAATGTCAACGCCCTCACTCTGATTGCCTCTAAGCTCCGGGGTGGTATCTCCTGCTTCGCGAGACCTTTTCGTTATGACAACGCCTTTCTCCGTTCTGCCATGGGGGCTATCAACCTCCATCTTGAACTAGTGTTTGACGACGGCCTTAGCTGGATGGCAAGACTGAAACGTCGCAATGCTTCCACTCTGCCAGCAGCTGTGCTGCCTTATTTGATTAGGAGCGAAGTGGCAACTTATTCTTTCTTGAAGAAGGAAACCAAAGTCCCTGTGCCAGAGGTTTTTGCGTATGCCTTGGATTCGGAAAATCCAGTAGGAACGGGGTACATATTGATGGAAATGATCAAAGGGAAGAATTTGCTTTCCACTTCACCTACGAGCGGACAGCTGAGTAAAGTTTTGGTTCAGCTGACCGAGGTCTATAAGGAACTTTATCGCCATCCCTTCCCTTTTATGGGGTCCCTAGATACCCCTGGGTCGAGAAAAATTGGCCCTGTTGTTCATGACTTGATGGTGGACCTAGCTCTCACGAGGAATGGGGATTATGATACGCAACATCATGTTCGCTTTCAAAGACCTTTTATCAATTTGAGGGATTATTACCATGCACTAATCCCTCGAATTCTCCATATGATTGTTGTGGGAGAATTATACCCATTCTGGGCTGTTGATGCCTTCCTCATTCATAAATTCCTTTTCGATTTATTAGAGCATTGGTCAGAGGACATACAAGAAACCGGAAAGTTTTATTTGCGTCACTTTGATGACAAGGGTGATCATATTATGGTTGATGAAGACTTCAACATCACCGGGATAATCGACTGGGAAGGTGCATACACAGCCCAAAAGACTGAGGCATTCACATCACCGATAGCCCTTTGGGACTCAAATGAATTCTTTTCCGAGAGAAAAACACTCAGCAGTTCTGAGCTTGAGTTCGCGCGGCTTTTGGATGCTGCTAGTCACGAGTGCGTGAATCACCCTACTAATATTAATCTTGGTGACTGCGTTCGGTTTGGGAAGATCTTCCAAAGATTTCGGATTTGCGTTGGTTATACCCTCTATGATGAGAACATGGACAACTATAGAAAGGCATTTATGGGGCTTTTGAGGGAATTTGGTATCTACTCCGAGCAATCTTGGGAGGAGTGGAAAGTTTTTGCTCTCAAAAAGTATTCGGAGGATGAAAAATTGGCTTGTTTGCTGAGAAGGGAGGGTTAAAACTTGGTTTGTAAATAGGGTTTTTGTAGGGGATGTTTGAGAAGGCTCTAGGAAGCAAAATCAATACTTTTTTTGGTGTCTAGTTGTATTGCTGCTGGAATCCGGACGGGAGTGCTTTTTCGAAGCGTCCTGCGGCCGTAGTTAGATTATCTTTCACTGGATTATGTCCTAACTCACATCTGTATGTGGTGGAATAGGGTGTTATTTGAATGAAACACATATTCTCTTGAAGCGCGGGATGTGTCTTGTTTGCTTAAAGGGGAGAGCTCCAGGGTAAAGGGGGGGATGCAACTGTTCCGTTGGCACAAGCCTGTTGTTTGTGCTTCGCAATGTTTCAGGGCCCTTTAGGAGTAGTCACGGGCTGTTGCTATCTCCTTTTGCCTCTATCCTGCTTCGCCGGGCATAGCTCCTCAGCCTGGGGTGATGTTGAAAAGACTTCTGCATCTTAGGATTTGTACCCGCTAGCGCTTCTATTGAGGTGGACTTGTATGTATAATGTGGCCCTGTAGATCTATATTACAGTACTATCTCAGCCGAGGTCTTGAAATTGTTACTCGAGTGAGAGCGTATGAATCTCGCTTATGTTCTGTTGCCAAGAATGCTTACTAATTTTGCAGGATAAGCAGCAATTGTCGTCATTCCGGCATGCTTGTCTATAAATTCATGCAGCCGTGACTAACTCCCCTCTGCACTTTAGGTCGAAAAACTAAACGCCGCCTTTCTCTCCCAACCAATACCCATAATCTCAGGAACTTGTTGGCAGAAATTACCGGATTCTACGGCTATTCCGGCAATGAGCAAGAAGAAGTCATCCTCTCGCGGCGGTAGTAGTTCGTCTTCTCGTCGTGGCGAGACTGCCTCTGCTCGAGGGGGCAAAAACGCTGGGGGCAGGAATGAGGATAATGATTCTGCTCGGAATAACAAAGCTAGCCCTGGGCCGTCTTCTAAGGCTCCTTACGTTCCTGCTGTGTCTCCGCTTTCATACACATCTGAAGGGCCCGATCTATTCGGGGTGTCTGATCCTTCCATGGTGGTCCTACTGAAGCTCCTGTCGAAGAAGGACGAAACTACGAAATCTAAAGCCTTGGAGGATCTACAAGCGAAAATCGCGGGCTTGGGGGAGGTGGAGGATATAGTACTCGCGGCATGGGTACGCAATGCCTACTTTCTGGCTCGGAATAGGTTTAAATGGGACTCGCTGACTTATTCCTTTCGTTGATCCCTTTCGCTTCGGGCTGGTTTTTCCTAGATTCGATTATACCCCCGATTGTCAACGGATATCTCGGTAGGCGTACGTCGGCTAGCCCACGTCGTCCACGGAATTATTTCGCAGAAGAGTGGGAAGAAGGTAGCTAGACACATGTCGGAGGTTGTAGGGCCCTGGCTGGCTGGGTTGTACGATAGCGACCGGGGTTCTGCAAGGGCAGCAGGGGAGTCCCTGAGTGTGGTATTCGGTACGCAAGAGAAGATACGGAATGTCTGGGTGGCTTACCAGCCGGATATTTTGGACTATTGCTCTAATGTTATTGAGGATGAGACTGTAAATTCATTGAGCGATGAGAGACAGTTTTCCTCCGACGAGGCAGAATCTAAGTTTGCGAGAGTTATAGCTACTTGCGTTCGCACGGTTGCGCACCTTATCAGTTCGTTTTCTCTTCATCCAATTGCTCCGAGTGATTTAATGTGACGAAACGTAATATTCTAACCATTTATATAATTTCAGGTCAATTACCGCCAGAAGAGATCGAAAAGCAATCTGAGAAATATGAGGAACTTCTTGAGAAGGCTCACCTCTGGGAGTTTGGGGGCTATGATGACCCGTATCTCCGGAAGTCCATCTATAAACTGCTAAGAACGTGTTTAACAAGCCAAGAGGGTATTTTTTTCATCACAGAAGACTTAGCTTAGCCATTGCTGACGGGCTGATAGGCTTCATTTTATCAAGCCTGGAGATGGTAGCCAACGCCCTGATGGTAAAGGCGTTAATGTCACCTCAGACTGGTTCCGTCACAGAGCTATTAGATGCGATCCTGGATCTGACTTCGCACACATACAAAGCTTGGATATCGGTGACGCCTCCTGGGGAAAAAACACCCCTTTCTCTTGTGATAGAGTTCATAAAACGTGGGAGCCAGGGCGGGTCACCAGAGTATTGGCACAAAGTTTTAAAGATGATTACGTTGATGCCTCGAGAAATTCTCCCAAAGGACGTCGAAGGAGTCACCGAACTGACAACAAGTATTCTGGACGGGCTTTGGGGTGGGCCTGAGCCGAGATCACACGTAACTGCCGCCTGGGGTGCTTACTTCCGAGTTTGCTATCATATGATGGCGACAGGAGAAGTCAATACTCAAGATGAAGTCACTGCCCATATCCTGAGAGACGCACTGTATCCTGTTTTTGAAGGGTTCTTGCTGAAAAATGTAGAGAATGCACGATTTAGGCTGCCGCATTTTGGAGCTGAAATATGCGCTACTGGGATTACTATGGCAGGGGCGATGGCGGATGCTCAAATTGCTAATCTTGTCGTGAAAGAAGTTTGGGAGAAGCTAGAGAGATCTATAACAGATAATATTAATCCCGATACCGACCAGAAAACCCATTCTCCAGATGACCGCGCAAATCACTGGCATAAGTGGGTTGATTTCTCGGCAGAGATATTTAAGAGGGATAGTAATTCTGTGGTCAACCTTGTGAAAGAGAGCATTGCTAAGATATTACTTTTGAGTCTGGATCGCGTCATCAAGGGAAAAGGTACACATCTTGGATTTATGTGTGTGCGCTGAATAGAGAGCAGAACTAACGAGAAAACTAGGAGAAAATGTTGAAATCACTTTATTATTGGAGTCTTTACTCATGCGGTGTCCTCAGGTTTTGAAGATCGAGGAAGTGAAAAGGGTTTGTTTCGAGCTAATTTTGAGGAGATGCAACAGGAGCTGATGGATCTTAGTCTGTCGTATCATTTTTCGCAGATCATGCCCCGGAGTTCATGTCGTCACCTTCATGGAAGCAAGTACTGTCTGGGCTTATAGCTTGCGCTAGTAAAGCCGCGGGCGAAGAATCGTTTCAGAGAGCTTGGGGTAGGAACATTGGGGCACTATTGGTTTCATCCTTAGAGAAGGAAAGAAAGGAGACTGCGGTAATTCAGCTTTTCAAGTCGACCCCTACATTGCTCCAAGGGAAACTACCCTTTGTCCAGGAATTGGACACTTATGTAGTGAATAAAATGCGGGAGAGCATTAACATGAACAACGCTATGGGCTGGGAAATTATGAGGGCGGCTATGGCTTCCTCGGGTATGAGTTCCGGGAGACATGCATTGATATATATGCTCACAAGCAGGGTAGGAACAGTTATTTCCGAGGCGACAGTTGCGGCAATGATTCTAGAATTGTCAAACAGTCTCTCTCCTGAGGAAGAAGATCGCACTATGAGAGTTCTCAAGCAGCTCAGATTAGCGCCAAAAGGAGCTTTGGCGGAGTTCGCCCGCTCAGAGAGTGGTGTTGAGTTCTTATCTACGCTGCTCGTCCTGTCAGGATCTCCTTCGGATGGGATTGCAGATGCCGCAGGAAGACTAAATAAGATTCTTGAGAAGGAGCTATCTAGTGACTCGGGGGCTCTGGTTGGTTCTTTGTTAGATGCCCTTTTAGAAAGTGTTCTTGAACCGAAAGACTCAGATCCTAGGTATGTTATGTCCTACCATTTACTCAGATGTTTGAAGATTCTGATTCCTTGCCAGCCTTAGCTTTCTGGCTGAGAGGGCACACGATTTGGTTCGTCGGGTTCCGGAAGATGAGCAGGCAGCACTTGCCGAGAAGGTATTCTTCAACGAGGATCAATGGAGATCTAATTTAAACCCATTCTTGAAGAAAGCTCCGAGGCCATCACTAGCTATCTCTAATCCCATTGGTGGTGCCGTCTTTCTGGTTAGGGGTCTCCAAGACGACACTAGTTCAGAGGAGATAGTTCGTGATCTGGATGGCCTATCTAGGGTTTTGCGGATGGCAGTTTTTGTTATCGAGTTTCTCAAAACTATAGGCGTTCTTGAAAGGAAGGACGAAAAAGCAGCAAATATCTTGAAAGCTATCACCGATGGTTCAAGAGTAGCCCTCCTGAAGTATCTTATGTTGGTTTCAATACTAGCAAATGACAACATTGCTATCAAGGAGTCAAATGATTTATGGAATCAATATTCTTCGGGCATGGAAGCCGAGATGCTGGAGTTTGTTTTTGAGGCTCAGCGCTTTTTCTTTAGGTCTTTAAAGGATGAGCCAAAACCTGGGGCTGGAGAAGCAGATAAGATTCCTGCATATATCTTTACATTACTGGACTGTCTTATGGACATATCAAAGCAGGAGACTCCGGAAGGATTTTATTCCGCCAGGATATTAGAAGCAGTGATTTCCACCCTTTCCGAGGATCGCAAGGTCTCCCCGGATCAATCTCAGAGCTGGCTAAAGTCAATAGACATTAGAAAGGGCCAGGATATTCACCGCAGCATAGCAATACTGACAGGGCTTGGCGAGTCATTAGAGCGCACTCAGGAGGCTGAGAAGTTAAGGAACGGGCTAGCGAGTGACATTACGGGCATACCAGCTTCTAAAGCTGGAGAGGCGGGTCTGCGAAAAATCGTCTTACTAAATGCAGCTTTACCTAAGCCCGGGCAGGAAACACCACCACTACCGCAGCAAAGAGCAATATTCCTTATTAAGCATCTTCTTAGCTGGTTTGAGGATGAAGCATTCGCAGTCAATCCTAGCCATTCGGTTATCGTGGAGGCTTCGAAGGTCATTGCTACTGTCCTACCGGTTGTCAAGGAGCTTTATGGAGAGCATTGGGAACTACTTTGCGAATACGTAGCTAATTGCTGGGCGGTATGTCTATCCGATTGTATTTCTATTATTATTATTATTATTATCATTATTTCAGTAAAAGTTAAACTGAGGGATAGATGTGCACCAGCGTCGAAGAGGCAGATCTGCCAGTAATTTTTGCATCGCTGAAGCTGTTTCAAGTGCTAAAGTCGCTACATAAGGAAAACGATGACTTTGAGGATGCGTGGGACAGACAGGCTGATGTGATGCATACCTCTTTGATGGGGCTGCTTCGCAGTTCCAGAGGTTTGAGTTCTGTTCTCACTTGGGAATATGTAAATGGCTGACTAAAGTAGTTGGTGATGAACACGACCAACCTCGGAATCTCTGTAATGCCCTCTTGGCTCGCCTCACGAAGGGGATAGATTTGAAGTATATTGGCAGTCCGGAAGAGACTTACTCACTTCTCAATGTCCCCTCACGCTCAATACAAGAAGCTGCGTTTGAGATTCTCCATCGACACATCCCTTCAGTGCAAGAAGAGGTATCAGTAGAGGCGGCCTTGTCAAAGGAAGAGAACTTCGAACTCTCACTTCCCCAGGAATTGCTCTCGCTGGCCATGGAACCCCCAACAGGCGACGGAGCGCTGGAGCTAGATAGTGAGCGCGGCATGTCTTGGAGTCTTCGTGGCTACCTCCTGGCTTGGGTCCTGATATTCGACCACTTTGAAAACTCCGCACGTACCCCGCCTCCCATTATTTACTATTTCCCATAATCCAGTAGTCCAGTAACTAACATAGCCCAACAGTCCTTCAAAGTCCGAACAGCCTACGTCGAGGCCTTAAAAGACGCAGATTTCCTAACTCCCCTCTTTAACTACACCTTCGACATCCTTGGGCACTCCCACGGCAAGCCGATTGACGCCTCCAAGCTCCCGTTCGAAACTTACACCCTCGACTCCTCACTAGAAGACAGCACAAACCCAGTTCGGGAAGTCCACTGGCTACTGACGCACATCTACTATCTAGCCCTCCGCCACACCCCATCCCTCGTCAAGCGCTGGTGGACAGAATGCAAATCCCGCCAAAAGGTGCTCGCGGTGGAGGAGTTCACGAAAAAGTACATGTCGCCATTGCTAATCGAGCGAGAACTCTCCTCCGTCCAGGCTTGGATCCAATCTCACTCTGGAGGAAGAGGTGGAGGCGAAGAGGACGAAATGACCGTCAAGATCCTCAAAGCCCTAACAATCGAGGTGACAGCAACATACCCCATCGACGACCAGTCCATGGAGATGCGCGTGCGCATCCCGCCAACCTTTCCGCTGCGCCAGGTGGAGGTGGAGGGCGCGCGACGAGTCGGCCTGACGGAGAAGGACTTCCGCAAGATGCAGCTGGCCTCACAGACCGTCATCAACTTCCAGTCCGCCTCCATCATCGACGGCCTCACCCTCTTCCGCAAGAATCTGGCCCTGCACTTTGAGGGCGTGGCTGAATGCGCCATCTGCTATTCCATCGTGGCCGTCACCCCCGATCGCAGGCTCCCCAACAAGGCGTGCGCTACGTGCCGGAATAAATTCCATGGGACGTGCTTGTTCAAGTGGTTCAAGAGTAGTAATTCTGCGTCCTGTCCTTTGTGTGAGTCCTTTCTTCTCCCCCTGGCTATTGTGCTCTTTTTCTCGGGGATGCTGATGCGTGCGGGATGGGATAAACAGGTCGGACGGCATTCTCGATGTACTCTTAAAGGGGCCGATTGATCGATTTTCTTACCCGCTTACTTTTTTGTTTTACTATGGGATGGGAGAGGCTATGATGGCGATGCTGGGCTATCTTTCCTTGTCGTGTTGGCTGCTAACTTTCATCATGCAGTTACAAATAAAAATAAAAAAGTTTATCCTTCGTATTTTTCCCCAGTTATTTTCTTTTTTTCCCGTACTTTGGGAATTCACGTTACGACAAGAAAGAACCCCCAACCCCGTGACACGACTCACAAGCACAGATCTACAATAATTGCTTTTTCTGCCGGAGAGAGGAAAAAAAAAGAAAGATCATCTGGCTAGTACGATACGGCAATTAACTGATATGAGAAATGTAAAAAACACCCGAGTGATTGCATCATCAATAGCGCTGCATTATCAGGCTACCACAATAAAAGAAACGATTGAGGTAGTTAGGGAAGGAAAAGCCAACAGCAACAACAGGCAGCGAAGGGGTAAACAGGCAGACAGCACTCCGACGACGACTAGCACGGCATTCCATAGACTAAAGCAGAAATCAAAAGCCCGAGACGAAAGACGAGCGCACCCTCCGAACCGTTTCCCATCAAATGACACTAAAGCAGGGCATCGTAACTAAGAGATAATGCAGTTCAATAAGTAGAAGGAATAGAGTGACGGGCCTTCTTAGCCCTCAGATAAACCACTCCCGATAGCATTCACTCTCAGGAGATTTTCACAAAAAACTTGGAAGAGGGTAAAAAAAAAAAAGGTAGAAGAAGCAAGAAAGAAAAATACACCGATATCCCCCGGACTTTTGTTTTTCGTACTGCCCACTCAGAAACTGAGTTTTCAAGTGCCAATATCAGTTTTGCCCATTGAATGTCGCCTAACCTCTGCCCAACGCTCGACACCACCCAAATCCTTCGAGTGAACATTTCGCCTCTAAACAACCTAGGCAACTATAGGTTCAGGAGCGGCAACCTTGACATCACTCTCGTCACCGACTGCTGGCAAATCAGACTTGGGCGCATCAGGAAATTGATGGGAGGGACCGTTGTTCGCAGAGTATGAAGATGCCTGCGATTTTTCCGCAGTAGGTGACTTTTTTCCGGCGTAGGCTTGAACCTTTTGAGTAAGTTCAACAGCAGTGGCTTGGGCGCGCACACTAGCATCGCTGATATACTTCTCAGCTATCTGGCGACTGTTGACCAATTGGGCATTGGCGTATTCATTGGCCCACTGAATCTGTTCATCAACAATCTCCTGATTCTGGAGATAGGCCAAGGGGGCAGTGAAAGCAGTAACAGTTGCTAATAATGATAACAAGATCTGGTTAGCCTAAACTCCGACGGATGCTGCCAAGAGGCGGCTTAACGGTCGCGATGGGAAACCCACTAAGAAGTAACAAAGCCCAGAACGGAATGTACTTGATAAGGAAATATCCAATGAACGAAGCGAAGAATGCCTAGGACCAAAAATAAACATGTCAGAAACGAAACCCAGCACTCCGAAATGAGGAATAGATTACGCACCACAACTGTAGCAAAGATATTCTCAGCAAACAAGACCCTTTGGAATTCGAGAACGAAAAAGTTCAAGAGATCGTGAAGTTCTCCAAATATACGGTCGAGCGAGTCCCTCGAAATCATGTAATACCGTTTTGGCCGGACGGATGAAATAAATCCTCTCGCGCCAAATGGTTTAGCGGCAATTTCCAGAAAAGCCACACCTATCGGTTATGTACCTCATGTCAACTCCGATACTTTTCTGAAACACCCGAGCCAGCTCATGCAAGCTTATCTGTCAAAGGGGTGGGGGGGGTAAGGAGACAAGGAGAGAAAGAAAAACTCACCAAAAAAGAGGAGATAGGTGGCCTTGAAAACATAGCGAAGCACGTTGACAAAACGAAAGGCGAAAATTAAAGAAATGGCAGAGAAAAAGAAGAATCCAGTTGCACGTGGAAATTTCCACTAGAGGTGATGATGCACATTTACGTCAGCAAGGGATAGAGTGGGGAGCAAACCTCGGAGTAAAAACAGGGAGAGTGGGACGAACGGTGAAAAGATCGTAAAAGAAGCTGTGGTAGTGAGTGAGAGGCTGATCGCTATCAGTAGAATCACTATTCTGAGAAGATGCGGAGTTGGCAAGGCCTGAAAAGTCGGCCTTAGTATTTTGGATGGTGGGATGAGATCCTGCAACGAATCAGCTCGGTAGTTCACGAGATAACAAACAACAGAGAGAGAGCCCGAATGTAGGAATGTTCGAAAAAACTAAACATGGAGGTTAGCAAACCTTGGGTTCGAATAGAATAGGAGTTTGCATCCGCTGGAGTTTATACTAACCTCACCGTTAATGATCTGAGTAGCCGTCTCCTCTGACGTAGAGTTGTCAAATTCAGACATTGTGGTTGTTGTGAAGGGAGATAGCTGTTCGAAAGAGTAATGGAGCAGCAGTAGAAGAGAAGATTTGCGTTGAAGTGGGTAGAAACTGAAGATGAGATGGTGGAAGTTATAGTGACTTGATAAAGTGGGAGGGGTGTGTGATGTGTAGTGTGGTGTTGTTGGAGAAGGAAAAGGTGGAGGGTTAGATGGATGGTGTGGGAGGGATGAGGAGGAGGGCTAGTATCTTGTGGTAACCCGTAACACAAAAAGTACTTTACTACCGGTATCGCTCTTTTTTTTTTTTTTCCTTTTTTTTTTTCTTTTTCTTTTTCTCCCTCCCTTCTGGCTTCCCGTGAGCTCGGGAGTGTGTCGTGTGCGAGGCCAGGGGGAGTCCCAATTACGTCGTGGCCGAGCGAGTGGTGTGGCCAATTCGAGGCCAGAGTACAAGTGGCACAGTCACTAGGCCACCTCGAGTTCCGAGCTTTCGCCAAGTGATGGTGCAAGCCTACGTCAGTCACTCGCATGTGATGATGCCGTGCCTTTGCTTTCGAGTGGCTGATGAACTGGCAATGGGCGACAAATGTGACCGAGAAAAATCCCATACAAAGAAAGGCAAGAAAACACTTGTTATTATTGCACCTAAATACCCCACCTGAAAAGGCTTCAGGAGAACTAAATAAAAAGCATGCATTAAAGGTGTTAAAGGTGCAATACCTTGCCCCGTGTCCAGATATGATACACCGCCTTCTACTATGATTTCCTATCTCTTATTGCAATCTGGCATCGAGAGGAGGGGAAATACTTTATCGAGGAACAACAACGGAATACCGCTAGTCTACTTGGGTATGGTAGAAAAGGGCGGGAAAAAAGATCAACAACATCATGTCGGGTAGCAGGTAGTTACTTGTAGGAGACAGGTTGCGTGAGTGGAAAAATTCTTGTTTTGGCAGACACCAGAAATCTGGATTGAAAGAGTGAGCACTTGTATCAGCACTCGACCACTGGAATTTAGATCATGATGAAATTCTCAGTATGCATTTCAATAATATGTTGATTTATATGAACCTCTCAAAAGAACTACCTGATGCCCTAATCCCCTCCCTCCTTTTAGTCTAGATTTCGCCTTGCACGATCTTAATAAAATATGCAGGAGATATGGACAGTGGCTTGGTGCAACTGCTCCAGGTTAAGTTAACGGCACGATGTACTCGTAACATCCCATTTTCTTCCACTTTTGTCTCGCAGCTCAGAGTTTTCCGCCCTCTGCCATACCCGAGTACGTAGTTGTGATGCCCACATATCTTCACCACACAGCTATCATACAGCTGGAGCACCAGTAGCACGACAAGTTGAGCCTTTTCGTGTTACTGGTGCCCGGTTTTGTGCAACGGAAGGTTCCAGAGACGGGGATGGCCTTCTCGACGCGCTAACGACCAGAGCCTCAGCCGCTGACCAGACAAATGATGATCGTCAAAGTGAAATCATCATGCCCTTCGGAACCATTCCAACCACGGATTGACCCCTAGCATGGTTCCGCGAGAAAGCTTGCAACTTGCAGCTCAAGATAAATGCTATCAAACACTTTCGTACAGTTTCATAGTCATAACCTAAGTTCCGATCCTAAACCCTGCCAAAGTATCTTAGGTAACAAAGTACTTGCACATTAAACTTGTAATCACAAATGAATAAGGACAAAAAGAAAGGTCTTTTAACTGATCAATTGCTGACTGTTCCTGAAAGTCTGCAGTTCCTCTTCAGTCAACTCTCTCAACTTGTTTGTGTTAGCGACATTTCCTATGATCGATCCCTTGGCAATTTCGAGCCCTCGTGATAGTGCCGTTCCCTTCTGGAGAGAGTAAGTTGCAGTTTTAGCGTGAACTTTTATGACTGCCAAGCGAGGATCCTTGGGATCTCCGCCATGGATTTTATCTCCAAGATCCCCAACCCATGCCTTGAGAGCGGGAGTGTAGTACCTGGGCGGTTCCTTTCATTAGGAAAAAAAAAAAAAAAGTATGGATGTACACTTCGCGAAGAATCGACTTACTGTCCGACTTTCTCCCGATCGGTATCGATGGCTGCAACACCACTGATCGATGCCCATTCACCCTATGTCGCTTATTAGCTCCTGTTTATCGCGAAGTGAAAATCAAAAGCATACTGTTGAATTCTTCAAGAATCCCAAATTAACATGGGGGTCAGAATGCAGTTCATCAGTCTTCCCCGTTTCTGTGTTTGTATGGAACAAGAAGTCAATTCCGTTCTCCTGATATCTCCGTTAATCTCTGCATATCGAAATCGAAGTGGATTGATAAATCTTACCCTCGCTACCAAGGACATACACCTGCTAACTAATAGCCCGGACTGGCTTTGCCTGGTAGTCATCATGCCAAACTTAACATCTTCCACAAACGCGATCAGGTCCTCAACCTTCTCCTTGATAGAAGCATCCACGTCCGAGTTGACTTCCTTATACGGGTCTGCCGGCTTGTCCCCAGTGTCTGTGGTGGAGTAGGTTGCCCCAGCCCTATTTTCTTGAGCGCTCGACATTCTGATTTGAGAGTCGCTGCTGTTGAATAAATATGTTCCTCTGGAGGTTAAAGTAGGAGTAGGTAATACTCGAGAGTTTGCTCCGAAGGTAATAAGGCTCCTGGAGAGTGGGCGAAAGGCAGCCATATATAATATAACGAACTCTTTTCTCTCTCTCCTCCCCCCCTACCCTAGAGTAAAGAATACCGGTGCGGTAGGCTCCCCTTGCAGTAAGTTATAGAAAGTAGTCGTGTCGATCATAGTCTATCCTTCCCTTACCCGCCAATCTCAGAGGGAAGAGGGAGGGAGCGGGGCGTACTGTTCTGGACCGATTACCAAAGAACATTCCATCATACCCCCGTCACAATGCTACCGGTAACTCTCCCCGCACCAAACCTCCCACCTTCAGCTTGTATGTAGGGAAGCCCTATGACGTCTTTGTCCTAAGCATGCCCCTAAAAATTTTAATTGCCCACACCCTGACTCCCGTGGATCTATGACATCCTGAGCCACAAACCTCCTGCCGAGTGAGGGGCCGTGTATCTCGGGACTCCTCAAGTAGGTGGAATGGGCGGCACGTGTGCGGTGTTGCGCTCTCAAAAAGAAAAGAAAGAAAAAAACGACCTATCTAGACAGCCACAGTACCGGTACTCGAGTACTCAAGTGGTGACCCAACGTGCAGGCGGGAATGAATCAAAAGAGAATGAGACGGAGCCTAACCTGGTAATCATTCCAGCTCGTGCCAAGGCTACAACATTAGACAGGGTAACTTTGATAGGCTACTCTGTGGAGAGCACTCCTGCACCCGCGATGAAAAGGTAGACCAAACATCCGGTATTGCCTTCCACATCTTCAGATCTTTACTCGTAATTTTCTGATGTTTGCGAACACAACTAGGTCAGCAGACGCAGCCAAGAGGCCGTGCATCAGGCCTGAACTTAAATACCTTTGAGGTATTGTTTGGTGAAAAACCCGCAGGGAAGGGAACTCACAAGTACTTGAATTTGGGTCAGAGTTTTCAATCTTATGCTGATATCATTGGTCCGTCCACCGTATGCAAGCACATGCGGACCCAGTTGTGTTCGCAAACGTCAGAAAATTACGAGTAACTTACATCCTTTCTTTTGTAAAGATTCTCACATCCACACACCTATACATCGCACCAGATAAAATAGCTCTACTAACCAGTGGTCCTAACGGTCGAGTCCGTCCGCTTGGAGATAGGGCGGGTCGGACTATGGGCTGTAGTCCGTCATTTCTAGGGTGAGCAGATGCCCTACCCCCGATAGCCGAATACACCACTTTATTTATCCATCGCTCGTAAACCCATTTGACCTAGGTGCCCCGTATCGATGGGTGCTTCACCACCCCATAGAGTTAGAGATATAGTTACTAGCCCAGTAATGCTCCCCTAGATTGTGGAGTGCGCCTAAACTTGTAATTAATACAGTAGAGGTAGCAGATAAAACCCGAAGATACATTCCCGAACAAAAGACATGTCCACAGATTAGGCTCCGAGGTTCCTACCCGGATCACTCATTCCATTTGTCTGACCAGATTTCGGAGTATGATAGAGATGGGATCTGAAATCACGAAACATCACTCATACAGTCCCCGTTGTCCCCTGTTGTCCGGAATGTATTGAAGTTGTTATTCGAGCGGCTGGTGGCATAGCTGTAGTGGTATGAGGTGAATACTGGGAATGATGATTGGCACGGGAATGGGGAAATGGCGAACGGGCTGGAATGTGGAACTGGTATGTGTGCGCGTTTGGAATGTTGGAATGTTGGAATTCTGGGGGCTGCGCTCAACTTGGAAACTTGTATATATTGACTATTGTTGTTGTTGGGATGGATGATAGTAATTTGAGATGTTATAAGGGTCGATTTCGGATTTCAGGTTATGAGCCCGGATTCCTATGCGCTCAAGATCGAGTACAATTTCAAATTCACTTTATCTTCCTGCTTCTTTGACTTAGTATATTTTTTCTATCAACTCAATGAGGCACAATGTCACACACGGTGACTAAGCAAGGCAGACTCTCACATGACTAATAGTTATTAGTTATCGGTTTGTTATCTTTCACACTATGAGATCAGTTGACTCATAGGATTTCACATGACGACGCAATAGCGCGTCATTGACTTACTGTGATTGGTTGATATTTGACATGACGCACGATTGTGGTCATGTGGTTTATGTATTTCGCACATGACTCATAGTTATGAGTCATGGGTTTCACGCATGTGACCCCGTTAGGGCACATGACTTGTTTTATGGGTTTTGATTGGTTGTGAGATAAGGCACAGCTGACTCGGACGAGTCAGCTGATGGATTTCACACTATGACTCACTATGAGTCATGAGTCGCGTGACGCAAGGGTATGAGTCACGCAGGGTTAGGGTTGAGGGAAGAACCCCTATATAAGGGCACCCTCAGGGCAGGAGATTTGGGTTCTTCACGCAACCATCTAAGTTCTTTCATATACTATACTTTCAATCTACAAGATCTTTATCTATCACGATATTCGGGAACCACGACGAAACCGTCGTACATGAGCCTAGCGATCGAAGTTGCTAGATAGAAGTCAACGGACTTAGCTATCGCAATAGATATCAGGCAAGGAGGAAGTGATCGTTAGGAAACTATTGGTTACATGCTGCAAGTATCACCCGGCGAGAAGAGGGTTGTAACAAGCTCCCTCCTCCAAGGTTTTGTTCTCAAAATACTCTCTGGTATATTACATGAGTAGCGATAAAGATTCAATAATTATTTCCATTTAGTACTCTACTTGCATAGAGTAAAATGCCTTCTGTGTTTACTTGGCCACTGTAGGAAAAACCTTTCAGAGAAATACGACTTCGCCTAATCTTGGTATTTCCAGGTTTTCTATATGAAACTGGTCAACCAATTCTTCAGCGTGCCCTAAATGCTCCACGGGCTCCCAGGTGTTCTCATCTTGCGAACATCCTTTCCACTTTACAAAATATTTAAGCTGCTCCATGGTTTTCTGCTCGCTTGTGGCCATACTTTCGTAAGAGATTATTTCAGTCTTAAAGAATTTGTCCACGGGCCATTCCAGATCACCATCTATCTTTTCAGGTTCCAGAGGTGGTTGTTCTCACGCCAATCCCATTGATGTTCTATAGGGTTCGAGTAATGTTACATGAAATACTTGGTGGATTTTCCATTGTTCCGATATTTGAAGCTTATAGGCGACATCTCCGTATTGTTTTAAGAATTGTCCTGGGGCGGTATAACCTGAAGGCTAATTTACGACAGGGGGGTTTTGTTGGAATATTTTTTGAGTTACGCATAACTAGGTCTCCAAGTATCAAGTTTGGTTGTTGTCCTTTATTTTCATTGTATTAACGTCCTATAGTTTCCCTTCACTTTTCTAAGTATTCCCTAGCTTCTTCGTATATTGTTTGCATCTACTAGGTGTACATGTCCGCTCCTGGACTATCATTTTCCGGTTCTTTTAACCATTCCATCTAACGATGATAGCCATGGGTTGCGAACCAGGGCGATTATCTTGTGTGCATAATTTGTCCCCTTGTTGGAAGCCAATGGGGCTAAGGGTAAAAAGTGGTACCAGGTGTTTTCATCGTAGTTGACAAATATACAGAGATATTCCCTCAGGACTTTTTTAACTCTTCCCGTTTGTTCATCCATTTGGGCGTGGTTCGCGGTTGACCATTTTTGCTTGATCTCGAGTTTTTAGCACAATGATTCCCTAAATTCTACCTCCAGCATTTCATCAATATCCGAGATAATTTCAGTGGGCAGCCAGTGGTGTTGCCATACCTCTTGGAGAAATACATCGGCCACATCATTAGGTATTGCCTTTTCTCCCAATTCCATGAAGTTCGCCATTTTCGTGAATCAATCTACTACTACCATAATGTGAGTATATCAGCATCAGCAAAAATTTACGGTGGGTCAGGTGCACTGCCGTTGCGTCAGGATACCAGGTGGGCTAACTTGGCACCCTTGATATTAGGTGTGCCCGATGCGGTGTAAGCCACTCCCACTTACGCCAGGAATGTCAGATGGCACGGTTGCCATACAGAATTACCTCTGGACCCTAGTTGCTACACAACCTTACTTTCCATGCTTCCGGACGCAGCTCACAACACCAACATATCTTCTGAATTACTACTGATTCATCCAACCTCCCGAGCACCACTGCAGTATTAGCCGCGTTGGCTTTCCAGCCATCACTCTTGACTGGAAAGGGGGTACCCTTGGCACAAATGATTGGCTTAGTGATGAAGCCACCGTATGCTTCATTTTAATTTTGCGCTCATGCTAAAGACAATTAGACTCTGCCGTTCTATTTTCAGAACTTGATCTTTCAAAGAGCGAAAATGCCAGCTCACTCCAGTGCGAAAGCGAGTGATAGCCAGGACAGTCTCAAGCACACTTTCTCCTTGTGGTTTCTCGGCACTTGGCCTTTGGCGCCCGCGACCTCACTCCGGATTTTGCCCTCAACTCTCCATCTCCTCACCACTAGGCCCACCCTGAAGGCTCCACCAAAGCCTCAAGAGCGATTCTGAATCCACCATGAGCATCAGGCCGGGCTCGATGCCAGCTACCCACTAGTATATGATCCATCCCTACCTGACTATTATTCATGGAGTTATAGGTATACAGGCAGGCGGAACTTTACTCGATAGCAGATTACTCCACAACCGCTGGACGGATTCAGATTCTGCTTGCTGGAGGTTGTTGGGCTCGACGCCAGCTACGCAACGGTATAAAGGACATCTCTGTGGCATCAAAACCCAGGATTTCGCTGACTTCTCGGGAGAGGGTCTTAGGTAGCATGCTGGCGGAACTTTACTCGATGCCAGATTACTCCCCTACCGCGAGAGAGATCCAGATTCTGTTTGCTGGACGCTATTGGACCTGACCCCAGCTACGCAATGGTATAAAGGCCGTCCCTATGGCATCAAAACCCAGGATTTCGCTAACTTCTCTGGAGGGGGTCTTAGGTAGCATGCTGGCGGAATTTTACTCAATTGCAGATTGCTCTACAACCGCTTGATGGATTCCAATTCTGTTTGCGGTAGGTTAAGGGGCTCGATGCCAGCTGCGCAACGGTGTAAAGTACGTCCCTGTCCCATTAAAGCCCATGAAGTCACTGTCTTTTGTGAATATACTAAGCTGGCGGAACTTTACTCGATTGCAGATTACTCCACAACCACTTCCCAGATTCCAGATATGTTTGCGGGAGGTTGTTGGGCCCGACGCCAGCTACGCAACGGTATAAACTACGTCCCTGTTGCATCAAAACCCAGGATATCGCCGTCCTCTGTAGAGGGGGTCTTAGGTACTATGCTGGCGGAACTTTACTGGATTGCAGATTCCTCCACGACCGCTGGACGGACTTCAATTCTGTTCGGGGGCGGTTATTGGGCACGACGCCAGCTACACGCCGGCCTAAGGCCCATTCCTACGCGATCAATAACCATGAAGTTAACACTCTGACTGGGAGGGATACCCGGAAGGATACAAGGAGGAGCCATAGGGAAGACATGAGTGAGGCGCCGCCTGTATTTCGTACATTTAGAAATTCAATAGAAGACTATCTAAATAGACTATATGAGTGTAAAATATATTCTGACCCAGGGCAGAAAGCAAAGGGGGCACCCTTGACGGGTTTCCAGAGTGCATCCTGAAGATTAGCTTGCGTATCAGGCTGTGCCCGGCCAAAATGATGGTGCCCAGGTGATGCCCAAAAGACATGGTATTGCACCAGGTGACGCCCTGAAGATATGGTGTTGCGCAAGTTGCGCCCAGTGATACTTAGTTTGAGTGGTTGCATCCTGATTCGCGGTTGACGTTATGTGCGCTAGGTGCCCCAAGCATTATTTTTGCTGATGAGGCTGACTTTGGAGGATGTCTGATGGAGTCTACCGAAGGCGAAGCCCCAGCCGCGAAGCCTACTTTTAAGGAATTAATTAGGCCAAAGGGGGCGTGACTTCAGCACTTCATTTGTTGGCAGATTGTTCATCAAAATACATTGTCCTTGATCCAGTGTGTTAATCCTATCCAGTAAAAGTCATGAGTAACAATTTCCAGTGTCTTGTCCTGGCCGAAGTATCTAACTATTCGCGCGTCATGACTCTATTTTGCGATCAGTGTTTGCAGGTCTTCCTTTGCTGAGATGTAGATTCGATTCCTGTAGTCAAGTAGGTCTTCTGATATCGCCCATTGTTCAGGCTACTCTCTTCCTTCCTTCTCCTGATTTTCTGATTCTCGCGTCTGATGCAATCATTCCTCATCTTGCAACACTGCTTGTTGTACTTCGCTTAAAAAGTCCACTTCAAACTTTCATAAGTTTGCTTTTGTGATTATTGAGTTGGACATTAGGATGTGTCCTTTTTGAAGGATTGGGTGATCATATCTGTCGGGCTTATGGTAGAATTGATGATTTCCCTTATAGTGAAGGAAGCATATCGTTGGCTGGATTTCTTTCAACTCCAAACCTATTCCTGTACTGCTGATTCTTCCTTTAGTTCATTCCATCTCATCCAACATCCCAACCTCCTACCAATCCTCAAACCTTATCTTTTCCACCATGAACTGTGTAATGCGATCTCCTTTCTTAATCTCAACATCCTGTTTTGCATGATTGACAAGTAGAACCTGGGGTAAGCCTCTATAGTCTGCATGGATAGCTCGAGTGAGGACATAAATTCCTTAGGTAGCCAAACCACTGCTGGGGGCAATGCAAGCTTAAGTTGCCTTTGGTACCACTATGGCTGAGCTGGTATTAATAAGTGCTCGGTGATGGGTAGGAATCGATAGTTATTCGATACTAGACAGATCAGTGCCAGCTGCTAACTTATATCCATGAGTCGTGAGGCGAGCGTCTTCAGTGAGTCTTTGGATTTGAATTAAGTTTCCTTTTTGCTGTTGGGGAAATTCCTATTGCAGTAGTATGCCTTCTGAACCAGAAACAACTGTGATTGGATATTTGCTGAACTCTTCCGGTCGCAGATTTTGATGCTCGCAATGTTTTGCTCGCTTTTCAGGCTGGTACTCCCGCCCCCTGTCAAGAGAATCAAGTTGGCCTCTCCTTGTCCCTGGCCGGTAGAGGATTTTCAAGTTGAATTCGCACCATCTTTGCATCAATGAAATTGCACGCTGGGTCCAGGCCTTAGTTTTGGTAAAGGATTGTAGGTTTTGATGACCTGTGTAGAGAGTGATTGGCTTTTCTGTTCCTTGGAGGTAATGTCTCCTCTGTGGAAAGGCAATGCGAATAGCAAGAAGTTCTTCATCAGGAATATGGTAATTTGGTTCTGCAGAATTTAACCTGCCAGAGTGGAACGCTGCTGGGTTTAACCCGTTTCCCTCAAGTTCAGAGAGGATACAACGGTGGGCCTAGTGGCTTGCGTGTGTTTTCGATATCCGTATCGTGCTCTGGGTGAAAGTCGCAAAGGATTAGTGCCGTTGTAAAGCATCATTTAAGATATTCAAATACTTCTTCTTGATCCTTTCCCTAGAGGAAACTTGCTTTCCCTTTGAGTAAATCTCTGATTGGCGTGCAGATATCAAAGAAGCTTTTGATAAACGGCCGATAATAATGGATGAAAACCAATAAATATCCGAACTCCCGTAACCGAGGTTCCAAGCCTTCACCCCTTAATGGTTTCCATCTTTCTCCCATTCATTGTAACTCTATTGGTAGCCACAACATAAACAAGAAAATCAATTGACTTAACCTAAAACAGGATTTTTTCCAATGAGATCGCCATCTGATATTCCCTTCCATTTAAAGGAACTATTAAACCAGGATGATATGCTCTGTCCAAGTTCTCGAGTAGATTAGAATATCATCAACGTAGACAACTCCTCCGTTATCTAGCAATTCTTGCAAGATCTCCTTCATCAAGGTTTGAAAAGTAGCAGCTGCCTTTTTCTGTTTAAATTGCATGACCTTATATTCATAATGGCCGTATTGCGTTCGAAAACCTGTTTTCCACTTGTTCCCTGTACGAATCCTAATAAGAGGAAACCCGTCGTTTAGGTCCAACTTGTTGAATATTTCCCATCCTTTCCCTGGTCCCTCAACTTTCTTATCATGGGTATCGGATATTGGTTGTAGATCGTAACTCGGATCTATGCATGGTGATCCACAAAAAGATATAGACGACCATGGGGCTTTGGCACAAAGAGAATTCCTCCTCCGGCGGGAGACCTGCCCCTTAATATTTTTCCTACTTACATCATGTCGTCAACATCAGCCCGAAGGGCTCTCAATTGGTTTTCAGAAAGATGATAAATAGGTCTCCGGGGTGGCGGGCTGTTCATCAGGCTTGAAATTAATTGTGTGGTCAAAAGTTCAATGAGGGGCTAAACCTTCTACTGTGGACGCTGTAAATAGGTCGTGGGGGTTATGATCAGCCTCAGGTAGGCAGTCAAGAATGGTATCTTTTTCCTGGTGTACTCTTTCAATCCTTCCCACAACAACAGTAGTCTGGTCGTTAAGTGGATCCTCGTCCCACCCAAATGAAATTTCTTCATTCTATGATAATAAATGTAATTGGCCACTTTCCATATCGGAGGTCCATAACTTCGTGTCTGCAATGTTGCTAACAGGATAGTCTTGATGCTACCAACCAAACCCTATAATCATACCGTATTTTTCTGCAGGTGCAATCTCACAGGAAACCAGGGAGAGGTGTTGATTTTTGCCTATCTCGAGATATGGAAGATGAGTATAATTTGATCTGCCTGGAGAAACCGTTGTCCCAGTAAATCCCGGGATGGAAATGGTGTCAGAATGTGAGACTTAAGGGATATGCAGATCTGGAACGATGTGTTCGTAGACAAGAAAGATATTTGATCCAAAGTCCAAGATAACTGGGATTCGATAATGTTATCAGACGAAAAGGAATCTGAGTGTGTCCCTCAGGGCAATCGTAGGTTTGAGCTTCTTGGGCAATAACCGTTTTCCACTTGCCGAACGGGTTGTTATGGGGTTGTGTTCTCTTAGGAGACATATTGGATCAGTTTGTCGGAGCATGTTTGTGACAACAGCTGCCGTGTTTCGATCACTGAGAGCTCTTCAGACAAACTATAATATATTTAAACAAGAGTTATAGTCCTGGGCAGTGTACTCCAAGTGGTCTTTACCCCCTGCCCATGGGTGCCCGAAAACATAAACCCCCTACATAGGGCAAATCCCAATGCCAAATTATGCTTAAGACAAACAAAGAAAAAAAATGTACTTATATCAAAAGGTTTCGCTTGGGATATCACCCTGTTTCCCTGAAAGTATCTTAGTTGTACCTCGGTATTCTAGTCAGTAGTAGTTATTCAGGCCAGGTAACTACAGTCGCTAAGTCATCAGCTCGATTCTTAATGGGGTCAAACTTAGTTGATACCGAGATCTTGATGGTAAGGTCGAACAATCGGATGCGGCAACGCCGCGCTCTCTATTTGACCATTCTGAAAGAGGGGTATTGTATGTGTGAGGCAAGTGGCAGATGTTGTGTGTTTCGACCTAACTTGGTTTACCCCTTGGATGAAAACACTCTCTGGCTATGCTATAGAAGAGGGATAGGGGTGGGGTCATTTGGCTGAAATGTTATCCGCCACTGGCCTGTCGCTAATTGAATGTTTATCAAACCCTGGTGCCCTAAAAAATGGGCTTTCCAGCTAGCTGGTCACCATCTAGGTTGGCTGCACTGTAGCCACATCATTCTTGTGGGTGCGATCAGTAACCATGGTCTGTGCTCTAAGCGAGACAATTGATGAACTTATAGACTTATGGATTGGGAGAACAAATGCGACATGTCTTCAGGACAGTTTATAGTCGGATAATTCCCCTAATCGTGAGGGCGAACATCGTGCAGCTTGGTTGACCTTGGGAAGGGGTTCTGGTCATGGAGCGGGTCGTTGTACTGCCAAGGTACAACTACGTTGCTTGAACAGTAACTTTGATCGATTAGGTTCTTTCTATTTAGAAAAGTGGTTGTAACGACAGCATTTCTTTGCCATTTTCACCAGTTGTGATTTTCCAGAAGGCAGCGTGGGCAACACTTTTTCTTGTTTTGGTTTGGCAACCAGGTGGTCGGGTATCGCCTCATGAGCTCTCTTCAAGTCTGTATGTTCATCCTGGGAATTATTTTTTAAGTTGCTCTGGGGTGGTGTCATTCAAACGGCCTTCCAATGACGAGCATAATCCTATCATTCTTGGTCAGTATACTCTGCTATACCATGTTTGTCAAACGTGGTATAGAATTCATTGCCCGTGTCTTCTCATTTGCACTAGATCGTGGCTGTTGGCAGAGTTAATATCGATTTCGATAATGTTTGCCATTCGAGTTGTTCTTCCTCTTGGCTTTCAACTTCCCTGCAAAGTTTCCATCTATTCTTCGTCATTCGCAAACTTGAAGTGCGATAATCGACGCAGAATGTCTTCGGGATGTTTACTTTCCACTCTTACCCTCCAAGCTAGCCCTGTGAGTCCGGCTTTAATATTCAGAACTCCAAGAAGAAGGGTGTAGGTGTCATTATTATTATTATTATTATATATCATTAAGCTTATAGAGCCATCGGCTATTAAGCTGATTAATATACAAAAGGATAGTAGTGATTCACTTGCCGGTAATGATGCACTTGCTGGTCAGATATTCCGCCTCACAGAGGCCCTACAGGAGCGTTGCGTCTTGACTAATTCTGTGATGTTTCCTCCATGACGACTTCTGTAATTTCGTTTTCGTCCTCTTCTCCCCGTTCCTCTCCCTCGCACTTCTCCATTTGAGTTGCCCAGCTGGCGGCAATCGCCTTTGTCTCCCTTTCTTCTTTCCACTCTTTTCCTTTTGCTTTTCCTTCTCCCTTTCCTTTCCCTTTTTCTCCCTCCTCTTTTTTGCTGGTTCGACTTCACTGGTAGTGCGAACATGATAGCCTGCTAGTCTTCAGTAAGTCGCAAATGCGAAACCGTGATGTGGGGCTCCCTGCTCACTTGGGAAAAGCAGCAGGGCGACAGTAGGGGTGAGTAGTCGTGGGGTAGTGGCTAGCTGCAATTCGGGGTTAAATTGCCTCAGTTGACTATCCAGGTTTGCAGTTGATGTGCATGGGTGGCTTAAGTAAAGAATCAGCCGGGCACACTTGTCTTCAGCGTTGATCCAAGTTGCCCTGAACGGAACTGCCCTCGCCCATATATCGAAGGAGGTAATGGTGGGAGTTGGGTTACCGAGAGTGTAACATATAAGGTTCCCTTTCCGTGATCTTCGAATTGCGGTAAACCTTGGACAGCCCTTGGGGAGTAGAGCATTCAGGGTTTCTCGTAGTGGGAGTGGGTTGAAGTTCCCCGGGACTGCATCTTCTACCTCTGCCACAAATCGCGTGTCCACCAGTTGTACTTGTCTCAACGCTGGGATCTGGCTGGGGGCCACGGTGGGGGCAGAAGCTACTTTATTTTGCTGTAGAGCGGAGGCATATGATGGCTTGGTGAAGAGCTCATCAAGCTTTTCCTCCAGTGACTGAATACGGTCACAGAGCGATGTATGTTCGGTTGTTGTTGTTGACGCGTCGACAAATAAACACGTTTCCTTTTCCCTTTCTTTATCCTTCACGGCTGGGGAGACCACAGTTATTTCAGGATCCTGTTCAAGCTGGCGTGTTGTTAATTTCTCCAGCGATAGGTGTATTTGGTTGATCAATCGCCTTTCCTGGATTTGCTTGTCGGTGGGATTTGGACATTCTGTGGAATGAAGCTGAAGAGCCCGCATCGTGAGTTGTAGAGCTCGATTCAGCATC
>Ga0307507_10003564_pt1 | contig 29778 bp, 24 predicted proteins | sample 7_EM_MG_FD_207223 | JGI IMG/M metagenome (GOLD analysis project Ga0307507, IMG submission 207223) | Populus trichocarpa ectomycorrhiza microbial communities from riparian zone in the Pacific Northwest, United States - 7_EM | ecosystem: Host-associated > Plants > Roots > Unclassified | place... | reverse complement strand
CTTCAGTCGGGACTTGATTTCCTATTTTGCGCGGCTGGTGTGCGGTTGGTCTCGTACCAGAGAGACTTGGGTTGATGGCTTTTTCCCTGGCGCCGGGTGGATAAGTGGGGATGGGGTTTTTTCTTTATCATAGCTAGCGCTGCACGTAGTCTTTGTTCCCAGTAGTTGTTAATACAAAGCACATGATAAAAAAAAAGAAAAAAAAAAGAAAAAAAAAAAGGCATGGGATTTGGGTTCTTCACGCAACCATCTAAGTTCTTTCATACACTATACTTTCAATACAAAGATCTTTATCTATCACGCTTTCGGGAATCACGACGAAACCGTCATATATGAGCCTAGCGATCGAAGTTGCTAGATAGGAGTCAACGGACTTAGCTATCGCAACAGCTATCAGGCTAAGAAGAAGCGATCGTTAGGATACTCTCGGTTACCTGCTGCAAGTATCACCCGGAGAGGAGAGGATTGTAACAGCATCTCATATGGTATCTGGAAAAAGGTTAACAAATTAAACCTCTTCCTTCACACATCCTTGCTCTCTCCATTACTCATGCATGGCCACCACCCTGCCTCTCTAAAGCGCGTCAATGGGATTGTTCTATCCAAACCAGGCAAGGCAGACTACAAGTCCCCGGCATCCTTCTACATCATTGTTCTTTTGGAAACCATATCCAAGATCTTAGAGAGGATCACAGCTAGTTGTCTTTTCTCCCTTGCCAGAAACTCCAGTCTCCTTCACGCAAACCAATGCGGCTCTCTTGCAAACCTCAGCTGCTTCGAGACAGTGTCCACAATTTTTCATGAGGTCAGACTGCTTCAATCGGCTGCCCTCAAAGTCTCTACCTTGTTTCTTGACATTAAAGATGGGTTTGACAATGTAAATACAAACCAGCTTTCTACTATACTGCTGCGAGGCAAGACACCAGGGTATCTGGTGTCCTGGGTCTGTTCTTTCCTCTCACAATGCCACTGTCGCCTGATCTTTTAGGGCTCACCAGGCATTTTTGCTCCGGTAGCAGTTGGCACCCCACCGGGCTTGCCCATCTCCTTCTTACTATTTGTGATTTATGTTTCAGGCCTTCATCTCGCAATTCCCAAAGGCCTAATGGTGTCTTATGTGGATGACTTCACAATCACTGTGGCCTCTCCCTCTTATCGCTCTAATATTCAAAGGCTTCAGAGCTAGTTCCTCCGGCTACAAAGCAGGGGGGCCATCTTGGAGTTTCTTTTTCTGTGCCAAAAACTGTACTCCTACACTGGCGTACTGCCAGAGACAGGGGACCAGTAGCCTCCTCCCCAATTGTTATCAATGACCGGCTATTCATGCCCACGAACCCAGTTCAGTGGCTTGGATACTGGCTCACTCCTGCTATGGAAACATCACCCCACTTCTGAAGACGATTAGCTCGGGCCGAAGGGCCCTTTGCCTTGATATGGCGCCTTGGTGCAGCTGGTAAAGGGCTTTCCTCTTGGTGCAATAGGAAATTGGCTGCTGGCCTCATCCTGCCTATCCTGCCCTATGGCTACGATTTCTTCACCCCAAACGCCCACATGCTAGGTAAACTAGGAAGATTCTGGAACAGAGTCCTAAGATGGACCACCAACTCCTTGAACTCTACAAATATACCAGTCCTCCATCTCGAAGCCGCTCTGCCTCCCATTAAAGCACTCCTGGCGCATAGGAAAAGACTTTCAGCTCTTCGCTTAGTTTGCTCCTCTCCGCTAGTTAATCCAGCCACCGCCAGAATACCAGCCACTGTCCCCACTAGGGGCTCTTTTCGCGCTGTATCACATTGTCATCTCCTTCTAGGTATTAAGGAAGCACGTCGCCCTATTCTCTGGTCCACCAAACTCACAAATACTACTAAGCATCTCCCGTTAGATGCTCTCTGCCACCTCATCAAAGACACTATTATGGAGAACAAGCCTCCTCTGTCTGCCAATCCTCACCCCCACGACCCACCAATCTCAGATCCCTCCTATCTCCAAGTTGAAACTCAGCTGCGCTCACTACTCCTCAAAGAGTGGAAAGAAGGGCAACAGCCACCACCTGGATATGGTTACCCTCCCTCCACGACACCTCATGCCTTTATGGGACTTTCGCGCTTTATGTCCGCACGGATCCACCAAATGCGCTCCAGTAAAAGCTCTCTTGCTTCTCACACTTCCTGGTTCAACAGGGATCCAAACCCATTATGCCAGTACTGTGAGGAGGACGATGAGACCTTCGAACATGCTATCCTTGACTGCCCAGCTAAAGCTGAAGAACGGGTCTCCTACCTCTCACGGACCACCGACCTCAGCCCCTCGGCCCCCCTATGGTCCTTAGTCGTGCTCACCGAAGGATTGGCAAACTATATCTCAGCTACTCATACAGGGTTCCTGCCCTCAGCCTTCGAGGCTCCACTCAACCCTAGACAGAACAGTCCAGCCATCGGGCTTCCTGCTCACAACCCCACAAGATCTCCTCACTCAGCTTAAGCTGATGAGGTTGTTTTTTGTTACTTTATATTTCATAGCTTGCTTAAGAATATAGTTTACTTTTTTAAATTGAACAAACGGTTTGCGAAGCTTTATCTTCCTTGTTGTAACTTGGGGGTGTTGATTTTGCAATCAAGTGCGATACTGCACTTAATTTGGAATAGGTCAAGGACTGATAGATAACAAATGCCTCTTTACTGCTAAAAGTTAGTCATTGTGTACGATGCATTGGGATTGAATTTTCCCGAATTAGGAGAATGTTACAAGCTTTGTTTGGAATTTTATTTTTATTTTGTTAAGATTGTTTGGAATTAAGGTTTTTATATGCCATAGCGCAAGCTGCATGCATGTATTCTAGCCAGAAATAAAATACACATGATATAAAAAATAAAATAAAAAAAGGGTAAGTCGGGTGCAATACTATTGCTCGGCTTGGCAGCCTTGGGGCTTGTTTTTGGTCCAGGTAACCAGGCCCTCTATTCTAATAGCAGGATTGACGCCCACTCCCCGGGCCGATTCACCTCCTTCTCCTCTCCATACCCCCTTTATGGCTCAATAAACAACGACAAGTCTGGCAGGTACTAAGTTATGAATACAAGCTTTGGATACAGGTGTGGTGAAAGCACATTGGTGATCTCGTGGGTCTCTGGGCCTGCTTGTAGAGGGGGCAATACTCGCAGAAGAAGAAAGAAGTTGCAAAGTGCGCCCGACTTTTGTCCTTCACCTGTTCTAATCATGAGAAATCACTCATATTTCCTAATTTGGGTCGGTTGCTACGTGGATTCCCTACCCGTTTGGGAAGTGCGCCCGAATTATGGCTACCCCCGAGTACATGCCGAACAAGGCCTAAGGTAATATTGTTAGAGGGGTAATCGGCAGTTAACTCAGGTCTTGGCAGGTTAATCGGCCAGGTACAAGTAAACAGTGAGGTGTGATTTTCTCAAAAATAACTAAACCCCAATAATTCAATCGGAATTTCGTGTTTTTAAGTCTGCTTCTATTATTCTGCAGCTTCTGTTCTATCAATTAATAACTTTATATTTGTGATAGGTGATGTTTTGGAGTTTTTACCATTCAAAGCTGGGTGATTTCGGGTCCGGAGCAGGCTGATTCGAGGAGAGCCTCACCATGGTCAATGGGTTACACAAAATGCGGGTGGATTAATAAGACGAGGTGCTCACCCTCAAGGTGCCAGGCTTATGATGACCCCGCATTTCATCTGCTCGCTCAATCTCTATCCACTGAACTATCAGCTCAACAATTCATCCCCCTACAGCGTCGCGGCGGCCAGAGAGAAAATGTCGAGCTCACGGATCAGTCATACTACAAACTCCCACAACAACACGCAGTTCTCACATAACGCCGATTCTTTCAATATCACTAGTTCATTCAACAAGACTGTGAACATTGGTGTGACAGACAAGAGGTCTGAGATTCTAGCATGGTTGTCTCCACTCGAGCCCCGCACCCGCCATCAAGATGTTCGAACCCGCCGGGCTGATAGTGTCGGGGAATGGCTGCTGCAAACGGGTGAATTTCGAAGGTGGTGCGACGGCGCTCAGCATGAGGGATCTGGCCATCAGATTTTATTTTGCTGCGGTGGTCCGGGCGTTGGCAAAACCTATTTAAGGTGAGAGATAATCTACGGTGAAAAACCAAAACATGGTGGTACTGATGTGTGGCGATACTAGCTCACTGGTTGTGGACAACTTGTGCGATATGGCGGGAGAGCGAAATATTGCTGTTTCGTGTTTTTACCTGGATTTTGCGGCGCGGGAGGAGCAGTCTCCGGCAAACATACTCGGTTCACTACTGAAACAGATTGTTGGTAAATTAGAGAAGATACCGGACGAGATAAACCAGATGTTTCAAGACAACAAAGAGGTGATCGGCGGAAGGGGACTGCGAGTGCTGGAAATTGTGAAGCTGCTACAGTCTGTCACAAACTTACAGCCGACATTTATATGTATCGATGCGCTAGATGAATGTGTGGAAAGGCATCGACCTGAGATTCTAGATTCGTTGCGACAAATCCTTGAGAAGTCTCCGAACACGCAAATATTCCTAACGGGAAGACGGCACATCCGGGATGAGATTGACAGGCATCTTGGCAAGAGAACGACGGTTTTGTCAATAAATCCCAATCGTGATGATATCGTGGGATATGTTCGGATGAGATTGAGTAAGGATACACCTCTGGATAGGATGGATAGTGGCCTGGAGGACGAAATCATTAAGAGCATTACCGAGAATATTCCCGAAACGTAAGGGAGCAACATGATTGAATAATGGGTTTTATACTGGTTGCTGATAGAGACATCTAGGTTTCTACTTATTTCCTTAACCATGGATGCTATCCTTGGCCAAACCACCGACTATCGCAGGCGGCAGAAGCTAAGAACAATGACAGAGGGCTTGGATTTGAAGGATTTTTATGGAGCAACTATTGAACGGATAAAGAAGCAGAGTGGAGAGAAAGCAAGGCTAGGGATGGCAGCACTGATGTGGATCTCGCATTCCGAGCGGTTATTACAACTCGATGAGCTTTTGCACGCCCTAGCAGTTGAGATAGGATCTACGGATCTCAATGCCGAAAATATTCCTTCGGTGGAGACATTATTGAGCTGTTGCTTGGGGCTTGTCGCCGTCGATAGGGAGGCCTCGACTATTCGCTTGATCCACTTTAGTCTCCAGGAGTACCTCAACACTTGTCCCGATATTTTTGGACCAACTCACTCGATAATGGCGGAAACCTGCCTGACATACCTCCACTTTCAGGCCATTAAGGACATTCCGCCCACACACCGGTACTTTGACCTGCCTCCGGCAACTCCCTTCCTCATATATGCTTCCATATATTGGGGCGTTCATGCTAGGAGAGAGACCTCAAGGGGCGTGATATCACTTGCGCTCCAGCTCTTCAGTCAAATTGAAACCCATATATCTACTAGGTTACTTCTGGAGGATATCCGACGGAGGGCTGATTGGCATTATGATTCCCCCCCCTTGATTGAGTTTACCGGACTGCATTGTGCATCAGTTTTCGGCATTCCCGAAATCGCGACTTCTCTCATGGATCAGCCAAATTGCAATCTCAACAAAACGGATTGTCTGGGCGTTACACCACTCGTATGGGCTGCTATATGTGGGCAAGAGGAGGTAGCAAAGTTGCTGTTAGAACGGCAGACTGTCAATCCCGACACGCCAGATAAATACCCGGGTCGAACGGCGCTCTCATGGGCTGCTGTGATGGGGCACGAAGGAATTGTGAAGCTACTTTTGGAGCGAGCATCTGCCAACCCTGATGGCACAGATGGTTGGTGGGGTAAGACCCCCCGAGCGGTGAAGAAGGTTTGGAGAAGGAGATATGTAAACCCCAACAGGCCTGACAAATTCGGTAAAACTCCAATTTTGTTGGCTGCTACGGAGGGACACGAAGAGGTGGTGAAGCTACTATTGGGAAGAAAAGACGTCAAACCCAATATACCAGACAACTATGGCCTAACCCCGCTCTTATGGGCTGCTGAGAATGGACATGGTGGAGTAGTGAAGCTTCTGTTGGAGCGGCAAGACGTCAACCCCGATGTGCCAGACAGTTTTGGCCATACACCACTTTCGTTGGCTGCCTCTTATGGGCGTGATGGAGTAGTGAAGCTACTACTAGGACGGGAAGACGTCAACCCCGATATGCCCGATAACGATGGCCGAACACCGCTCTCGTGGGCTGCCTGGAGTGGGCATGATGGAGTAGTGGAGCTACTATTGGGATGGGAAGGTGTTAAACCCGATATGCCAGACAATGGTGGCCAAACACCGCTCTTGTGGGCTGCCAAGAAGGGGAGAGATGGAGTAGTGAAGCTACTGTTGGAACGAGAAGGCGTCAACCCCGATATCCCGGACATTGATGGCCGAACACCGCTCTTGTGGGCTGCCTGGAAGGGGCGTAACCAAGTAGTTAAGCTACTACTAGAACGGGAAGACGTCAGCCCCGATATGCCAGATAATGGTGGCCGAACACCGCTCTCGTGGGCTGTCGAGGGCGGGGATGATGGAGTAGTTAAGCTACTGTTAGAACAGGCAGACGTCAACCCCAATATGCGAGACAATGATGGCCGAACACCGCTCTCGTGGGCCGCCAAATGGGAGCGTGATGCAGTAGTAAGGCTGCTGCTGGGGCGGGAAGGCATCAGCCCCGATCTGCCAGATAATGGTGGCCGGACACCCCTCTCGTGGGCCGCCGGGCGTGGGAATCGTGGAGCCTGCGTGGGGGAACTATTGGGACGGGAAGGCATCATCAACCCTAATCCGCCAGTCAAGAATTACTACAGGATGGGCCCAGTGTACAGCCCGTCGCCTCTCCGGGGTAGGCATTATGAAATAGTGAAGCTGCTACTGGGACGGGAAGACGTCAACCCATGCATGCCAGACAATTATGGCCAAACGCCCCTCTCATGGGCTGCCTGGCTTGGGCATGATAGAGCAGTGGAGCTACTGTTGGGACGGGGCGACGTCAACCTCAATATGTCAGACAACCGTGGCCAAACACCGCTTTTTTTGGCTGCCTCGAATGGGCATGATGGAATAGTGAAGCTACTATTGGAGCAGGAAGACGTCAACTCCGATTTTCCAGATAATAATGGCCGGACACCACTCTCGTAGGTTGCCCAGGCGGCGCATAGTGGAGCAGTGAAGCTACTGTTGGAACGGGAAGACGTCAACCCCGATTTTCCAGATAATGGTGGCCTAACGCCGCTCTCGTGGGCTGCCAAGGAGGGGAATCATGGAGTGGTGAAGCTACTGTTGGGATGGGAAGACGTCAATCCCGACATGCCTAAAAAAATACGGTCTAACCCACTCTCGTTGGCCTTCATGAAGCGTCACAAAGGAGCGGTGAAGCTACTACAAATCCAAGCTCGCAAATCCGCAAACCCTGGCCCAGCTTAATCCTAACAATACAAGATCTCTACTATCGTCCCGAGCAATCGCCATGCCCCCTTTCTCTACATCTCCGCAGACACGTCTATATATATCGCCGGCCCCTTCACCCTCCTCTATACCATTTTCGCCTCCCTCTCCGGCGTGTGCGGCGATCTTGTAGGCACCGCTGCCTTCCCTTCCTTTCCCTTTCCTCGCCTTCGGATTCCAATCCGATCCTAGCATAGTTCGACATTGGGTGAGGGCGCGCTGTTCTTCCGGTTGTAATTTGTGTTCATTCTGTGTTTTGGGTTTATCTCCTTCCTTCTGCATAAGAATACGGCGTTTAGGTTTAGATCGGTCTCCGTTTCCTGCTTATAAATTCCCACTTTTTTCCATTTTTCCTTGTTCGTGAATCACTTTTCTCTCCTTTACTAGCAATACATGTAGTGATCTGCTAAGAATATTATTTTACGCTATTGATAATTATTGGGGAAGCTATATTCAACTATAACTTTGTAATACTTACCGAGACTAAGTTGATTGAGCTTAAGGCGCCATGCCCGAATACCGTGCGATGTTCTCTGTTTAGTCCTAGTATGGGGTAACCCGGGAACGAAAAAAGTACTTAAATATAAGAATCTAATTGCCTAATTAAGGGCTGTAATTTAATTTAGTGCTTGCCTTCCTATGCTTCCCAAGCCTTACGGCCGCTTACCACGGGCGTTGCAGTGATGATTATGAGTTTCTCTTTCTGTATAGTATGATAGCCCCATATAGAACGCATATATTCACTTTTTCATCAACTGATTAGTGGCCACTTAGGGATAGTGAGCGTGAACTAACTATTGCTGGTGGCCAACAATGCCGGGAGTACGGGGGCGTAAACGGGTACTGTGCCAATGACACAGTTTAGTGAAAAGAAAAAGGAGTATAGTCAGACTTGTATTAAGGGCTCCAAAGCAATATCGGTTACCGATTTGAGGGTGACAGGGAGGCTAGGTTGCTATTACAGGAGAAGAGGCATGACAAAAAAGGACCATTGTGGTATTTCTGAGCACAAAGGTGTCTAGTAGTTTTGAGAATTTCTTTGTCTTAACTGCTTCTACTATCTTGTTCATTTTGGTTTTATGTTGTGCTACCTTGATAGGGTGTTACCGCTCTGGAATCATCATGCTTTATATGGGATACCTCTCGTTGGTCAGTAGCTAAGCCAATAGTAGAAATTATTTATTCCGGATGACTTGAATGTTGTAGCGAATCTCACGAACCGTCATTTTAATCACTGTTTAGGTTCGTATAGTATCGCACGGTAGAGTATTTTGTCCTCATACTACTCTTGGTGGTGTATCATGTACTATCACTCATATTATGATAGCTACTTGAATTTGGAGCTGGCCCATACGGTATAGCATCACGTGTTCCTTACGACCTTCACAGGAACAGTGACAACAGTATCCCCTGCAGTGTTGATAGTGCCGAATTTCCCTACACCGTGCTAAAGACCCACTAGCGAAACTAGCGTATTTCTTTGATTGGTAGATTCGACCTCATAGAGGGCAATGTTGCCACATAATCCCGGATGTTGGTTAGTAAATATCAACAAGTTCATTACCGATAACACCATTTTCATATTAGGTTTAGTGCTCCTGTTAACAGAAAAAGATCTGTACCAAAACTTGACCTGAAGTGTCCCCGATATCACTTGATTGACATTTCTAGAAAAGTGCGAAGCTAGTTTTTTAGTTTACATTTTAGCGTGATGTAGGGAAATTCGGCACTATCAACACTGCAGGGGATAATAGCAATCACTAAATATGAATTTCTTGGTTGGCCTAGCATATCTAGTACCGAGGTTTCAAGATTCCAACATCCCATACCGGTCCGGTACCGTCGTAGGAACATGAATAATTCGACGGGCGCGCTATGTCGTTTTAGTAAAGTCAAGATTTTTTTTTTTCTGTCTGGGAATGGGAGAAAGGGGTTATATTTCTGTAATGCTTTTTGTCCCCTCTCCGTGGTATATAGAACGTCGGCCGATTATTCAAGCTTTTACCGTAGTCCGCATTCTAGAAATTTCTACTATTTACGAGTTCACCACATTCTTGCCAACACCAGCTGCTTGGGTTACAACCTGAGTGTTTTCTGGGGGACGTGTGTGTTGTGGCGGGGCCTGGGAAGATATATAAGTGTGGGGTGAGAGTACCCTTCTGAGTATAATTATAGCAAGGCTAAAATATATCCCGCTATTTACATGATACTTCGGGACCCTTCCCGGTGTCAAGGGAAAGAAAGCCTCCCGGACCAGGCCAACGCTTGCAAGGCAAATTGCACAAAGGCTACCACACTACATCCACCCGCCGTGTCTGTGATTCAGCGCTGCGGCGATCTAAAACTGGGCTCTGGATACACTACGTATCGGGAAGCAGGGGTGGGGAGTGTGCATTCGGTATTGGCGCAGGGGTACCTCCAGAGTTTTATCATAATATATTTCTTTAATCTGTGTCTTCTGGCATCATAATACCGGGAATTATGGAGGTACAGCACCTAAGTTTGGTAGATTTTGCTAGCAGGGGGTGTCCCGCTGGCCGGGGGTTCAGGGGTGAATTAGGCAACAACGATGCCCAATTCATTCCCCTTTTATCCGATTAGCTCGTTTTAGCCTGAAAATCGTAATACTCCTTGCTAGTAAAATCTATAAAACTTACTATAATAGTAGGCGCTGTACCTCAGCCCCTCTGGACGGGGCATGTTCTGTACTTATCCATCTGTTAGCCTACCAGATCCACTTTTGTGCCTTGATACGAGTAGTAGGGGTTACATACCCATACCTTATATAGGATTCCTTGCTCAGTTGCACTTAGCCCAAGGCGGGAGATAAGGCTTTAGTTCCGACTCGAGCATAGGCAGTATTCCAATAATAACTAGGGCTTGATTCTTCATAATTCTCTGGGGCGGAGCGAAGCTCAAATATAGATGGTAATACTGGACTGTGCTGATAATAAATTTTCCAGCCAATAGTGCGTTTTGTTTATCCCCCAGCTCTTTTGCACGAACGAATCTTTTCACGTTCTTAATTTGCAACGGCAGTGCTTATGTCCCCACAAGCGGTTTGGCGATCGTGGTTGCCGTGGTGATAATTTAAGAACGCACGCAGTGTGCTCAACCTCGACAGTATGTGCATGCCAGAGAGCTAAAGTCGTTGCGGCTCAAGCGCGGGAAGGTGCTCGAGGAAGCACACCCGGAAAATTCCGTAAATAAGAAGCACGTTTGAATAAACCACACCACAACCACCGAAAATCTGGCTCACTTGAGTGCGATCTCTTAGAGGCTGTTTGGCGCGAGGTGATTTGAAAATTTCGTAAGTTACAAACCACGAGTATGGTTGTAGAACCTTGGTATGTAAAGTTATCAACCATGGTTTCAAGTAGAAAAAAAAATAAAACCCACAGGAAAAAATAAAAGGTCAAGACGGCCAACTCTAGCTTGAAATTCTTTTAAGCCATGGTTAGAAAGTTCATGTCTGCTAAACAGTACGGTAGTTTCAATCCATAGTTTGCCTCGCAACCATGGATTGAAAGCCAAATTACGTCGCACCAAAGAGCCCCTTAGATAATCCATTTGTCCTCAACTTGGCTTTTGAATAAGCCCTGTGGTTTATTTGTAGAATTCTACAGGTAAATTAGGACAAAACCTATTGAATGTTGCGACGTTTATTCTCAGCCTCAACTTAAATTGGGTAAAACGAAATTCGAGGCAAAGGCCCATTGCGACCGCCTTTTTAGGAGTTGTTAAGACTCTCCAAAGTCGACTTGCAAGGTACAGTACCTGCAGACATGCTCACGCTGGGAATAAGTTCTGAGACAACGGGTGCAACTATTCCCCCGCAAAATTCACCCCTCACGATAACCACGATAGCTTTTGCAATCCGCAACCACGACGGTAATATCTATTGATACTAAAGGCTCTATAAAGTCTTTCTTTCGCTCTTGGAGCTTGGGATTTAGTAATAGGACCTCTCATTTTGGCTTTGGCATCAACTCGAGTCGTTAGGGTATTCCGAGAGTTGAGTCTGGTGGGGAATAGCGGTTGCGCCCGTTGTCTCAGGACTTATTCTCTGCGCGAGTAGAGAGAATGTCAAAGCGATTGCATGGGGGTGATACAAGTATCGACTACCGGTATTCGAGCCGCCTTGTGGTGTGGTGTGTGGGCGCCATGTAGCCGCTGTGATAAAAGCGCTTTGTTTAGACAGTACGCCTCGCTTTTCTTTAGTTTCCAGGAATTTCACCAACACCCAGAACTAAGGAATCTGTCATCCTTAGCATTACAAGAAGCGAGAAGAGGAAAATTTCGATATCTGTCAGATAATGTCAACTCTTTCAATGTGTCAAATGTATTAAATGTGTCGAACATCTCGAATCACTACCCTTGAGAAAATGTCGAGCTCACTGATCGGTCATACTACAAACTCCCACAACAATACGCAGTTCTCAAATAACGCTGATTCTTTCAATATCACTGGTTCATTCAACAAGACTGTGAACATTGGTGTGACAGACCAGAAGTCCGAAATCCTAGCATGGCTTTCTCCACTTGAGCCCCGAATCCGGCATCAGGATATTCGAACCCGCCGGGCCGACAACGTCGGGGAATGGCTGCTGCAAACTGGTGAATTTCAAAGATGGCGCGACAGTGATCAACATGAGGGGCGTGGTCATGGGGTTTTATTTTGCTGCGGTGATCCGGGTGTTGGCAAGACCTATTTAAGGTGAGAGGTCATCTACGGTGAAAAACTGGGGGGGGAATGGTACTGATGGGTAGCAACATTAGCTCACTGGCGGTGGACAAATTGTGCGATATGGCGGGAGAGCGAAATAGTGCTGTTTCATGTTTCTATGTTGATTTTGCGGCGCGGGAGGAGCAGTCTCCGACAAACATGCTCGGCTCACTATTGAAGCAGATTGTTGGTGGATTGGAGAAGATCCCGGATGAGATAAGTCGGACGTTTCAAGAGCACAAAAAAGTGATCGGAGGAAGGGGACTACGAGTGCCGGAAATTGTGAAGATGCTGCAGACTGTCACATCTTTACAGCCGACATTTATATGTATTGATGCGCTGGATGAATGTGTGGAGAAGCATCGACCTGAAATTCTAGATTCGTTGCGACAGATCCTCGAGAAGTCCCCGAACACGCGAATATTCCTAACCGGAAGACGACATATCAGGGGTGAGATAGATAGAGATCTTGGCGAGAGAACTACGGTTTTGTCCATAAAACCCAATCGTGATGATATCGTGGGATATATCCGGATGAGATTGAATAAGGACACATCCCTGGACAGGATGGATAGTGGATTGGAGGATGAAATCATTAAAGGTATTACCGAGAATATTCCCGAAACGTAAGTGAGCAGAATGATGGAAAAATGAGTTTTATAGCTGTCGCTGATAGAGACATCTAGGTTTCTACTGATTTCATTAACTATAGATGCTATCCTTGGGCAGACCACGGACTATGGCAGGCGACAAAGGCTGGGAGCAATAACACAGGGTTTGGATTTGAAGGGCGTTTATGGCACGACTATGGAACGGATAAAGGGGCAGGGTGGGGAGAAGACAAAGCTCGGGAGGGCAGCACTGATGTGGATCTCGCATTCCGAGCGGTTATTACAGCTCGATGAGCTCCTGCACGCCCTAGCAGTTGAGATAGGATCTACCGATCTCAATGCCGAAAATATCCCTTCGGTGGAGACACTGTTGAGCTGCTGCTTGGGGCTTGTCGTCGTCGATAGGGAGGCTTCAATTGTCCGCTTAATCCACTTTACTCTCCAGGAGTACCTTTACACATGCCCCGATATTTTTGGACCGACTCACTCGATAATGGCCGAGACCTGCCTGACATACCTCAACTTTCGGACCATTAAGGACACTTCGTCCCTACTCTTTGATCTGCCTCTGTCAGCTCCCTTCCTCGGATATTCTTCCTTATATTGGGGCATTCATGCAAAGAGAGACGTTTCAAGTAGCGTGGTATCACTCGTGCTCCAGCTTTTCAGTCAGATTGAAACCCATATATCTACAAAGTTACTTCTGAAGGATCTCCAACGGCGGACTGATCAATATTATCATCATATCCCCGCTGGCGGCCCGGTGACTGGGTTCACCGGACTGCATTGCGCATCAGTCTTCGGCATTGCTGAAATCGCAACTTCCCTCATGAACCAGCGGAAATACAATCTCGATGAAAGGGATTTTTTAGGTATAACACCGCTCATATGGGCTGCGATATGTGGGCAAGAGGGGGTAGTAAAGCTGCTGTTAGAGCGGCAGACTGTCAACCCCGACATGCCAGATATATACCCCGGTCGAACGGCGCTCTCATGGGCTGCTGTGATGGGGCACGAGGAAATTGTGAAGCTGCTTCTTGAGCGGACATCTGCTAAACCCGATGGCACAGATGGTTGGTGGGGTAAGACGCCTCGATTGGTGAAGATGGTCCTGAGAAAGAGATATGTCAACCCCGACAGGCCTGACGAATACGGCCAGGCACCCATTCTGTTGGCTTCCAAACAGGGACACGAAAGGGTAGTGAAGCTGCTGTTGGGACGAAAAGACGTCAAGCCCAATATTCCTGACAAAGATGGCCGAACACCGATCTCATGGGCTGCCAAGAATGGACATGATGGAGTAGTGGGGCTACTATTAGGACGGGAAGACATCAACCCCGATATGCCAGACAACGATGGCCGAACCCCGCTCTCGTGGGCTGCCTGGCGGGGGCGCGATGGGGCAGTGCAGCTACTGCTGGGACGAGAGGGCGTCAATCCCGATATGGTAGACAATGATGGCCGAACACCGCTCTCGCGGGCTGCCGGGCGGGGGCATGATGGAGCAGTGAAGCTATTGCTGGGACAAGAAGGGATCAATCTCGATATGCCAGATAATTATGGCCAAACACCCCTCTCGAAGGCTGCCTGGAATGGGTGTGATGGAGTAGTAAAACTGCTTTTGGGGCGGGAAGAAGTCAACCCCGATACGCTAGATTGTTTTGGCCTGACACCACTCTCGCGGGCTGCCTTGAGTGGTCGTGATGGAGTAGTGAAGCTACTGTTGGCACGGGAAGAGGTCAACCCCGATATGCCAGATAGTCATGGCCAAACACCGCTCTCGCGGGCTGCTTGGAATGGGTGCGATGAAGTAGTGAAGCTACTTTTGGGACGGGAAGAGGTCACCCCCGATACACCAGATAATTATGGCCGAACGCCGCTCGCGCTAGCCGCCGAGAGCGGGCACGATGGGATAGTGCAGCTACTGTTAGGACGGGAAGAGGTCAACCCTAATCCAGTAGATATTTATGGCGCAACACCGCTCGCGCGGGCTGCCTGGGGTGGGTTTGATAGAGTAGTGAAGCTACTGTTGGGGCGGGAAGAGGTCAACCCCGGGATGCCAAATAGTGATGACCGAACACCGCTCGCGTTCGCCGCCATAAACGGGCATGAAGAGGTGGTGAAGCTACTGTTGGCACGGGAAGAGGTCAACCCCGATATGCCAGATAATTTACGCTCCACCCCGCTCTCGCGGGCTGCCTGGGGTGGGTGCGATGGAATTGTGAAGCTACTGTTGGGACGGGAAGAGGTCAACCCCGATATGCCAGATATTGATGGCCGAACACCGCTCTCGTGGGCTGCCGCGAATGGGCGCGACGGAGTAGTGAAGCTGCTCCTAACCCGGGAAGACATCAACCCTGGGATACCAGATAATAGTGGTCGAACACCGCTCTTATGGGCAGCCTCTTATGGGCAGGATAGAGTAGTGGAGCTACTGTTCGAACGGGGCGACATCAACCTCAATATGCCAGACAATTCCGGTCAAACACCGCTTTCGCTAGCTACCTCGAATGGGCATCTAGGCGTGGTGGCGCTACTACTAGGACAGGAAGGCATCAACCCCGACATACCTAATCATGGCAGTCTGACTTCACTCTCGTTGGCTTTCAAGAAAGGGCACAACAAAGTTGTGAAGCTACTCCGAGCCGGCATACTTACACGTTCCCACTCTGTTTAACCTCAAAAATACAAAACCATTTCTATCCTCCTCAAACCCCATCGTTCGTTGCTTTCTCCGCATCCCTATGCACACACCAGGATATACCGCCGGCCGCTTCACTCTCCTCCATATCACTTTCACTTCTGCCTCCGGTCCGGAGTGTGCGCCAATCTCGTGGACACCACTCCCCTTCCTCACCTTCCCTTCCCCCGCCTCCGGATTCCGACCCCATCCTGGTACTTCTCTACGAGAATACAGTATTTAGGTTTAGATTGGTCTCTGTTTCCGACTTATAAATTTAGACGTTTTTCGATTTTTCCCTCCTGAATTACTTTTCTCTCCCTTGTCAGCAATAAATCTGCAGTGACTTGCCGAGAGTATTTTTTTGCGCTGTGGGCATTGAGCCACAACTTCGTGATGCCTACCGAGGGTGAGTTGATCTAGGTTCATTCGTACTGTGGAGTAGATCGGGCACGAAAACAGCGCTTATAAATGAGATTGTCTAATTAACCGCCGTAATTTAAGTTACTGCTTGCCACTCCTATGCTTCTCATTTATCTATCCGAATTCAACGATTAAACATCGAATCTTGCTTAATCCTTTAATATATCACTTCCATTGCAGAAGACTAGAACTCTGGAAGAACATACGTCCCTATCCCCAACGTAATTAGAGTAATAACTACCGGGAATCCAATGTATCCGGCCTTGCCGAAAGGATCTCTACTTTCATGGATGAAGGTATAGTAAATTTAGGATTCCTTCTAACCCTAACCCTGCCGAGGGCTAACTAAAGTAATTAAGCGACAAACCTCGGTATGGGCTCACGGGTGTGCTGTAGAGGTTGAGTTTATGAATTTATCTTTCTATGGAGTACCGTAGGTTGACCCTATAACTTATGGAATGAATCCATCCGAGTGTAGTCCGTACTGTACGAGTACTATACCGGTACTCGGGTAACCCTAGCGCTAAACTTAATGAATGTTACGACGTTTGTTAACCTCAACTTAAATTGCGTGAACAAAAAAATTCAAGGCAAGGGCCATTTGCGACCGAGTTGTTATTAAGACTCTCCAAGGTTGACCTGCAAGGCACCTGCGCGCACAAAGAGAACGTAACGGAGGTACAGCACCAAAATTTTGTATATTATAGGAGCAGGGAATGTTCGACTAACAGGGGGTGAGGAGGTGAATTACAGTAGGCAGCCACTATACAAAATTCGCTGCCTTAACCCATGCTACTGTAGAATAGCACCCCTTGCGAGTAAAATATAGAAACCTTAGGCGCTGTCCCTCCATAAAGCGATTGCAGGGATTATATGGACTACCGGTATTCGAGCCGCATTGTGGTATGAAGGCAGTGTGCAGCCGTTCTGATAAAAGCGCTCTACCAGTACCGGTATTTGAGCAGTGAGCCCAACCTTTGATTCAGCTTCGAAGAATTTCAGCAATACGCCAAACTAAGGAATCTATCCCCCTTAGCATACAAGAAGCGAGAAGACGAAAATGTCGATATCTATCGCAGATAATATCAACTCTTTCAATGTGTCAAATGTGTTAAATGTGTCGAACATCTCGAATCACTATACCCTTGCCGATGATCGGTTAGAAATCCTGGGATGGCTCTCTCCACTTGAGCCCCGCATCCGGCATCAAGATGTTCGAACCCGCCGGGCTGACAACGTTGGGGAATGGCTGCTACAAACTGGTGAATTTCGAAGATGGTGCGACGGTGATCAACATGATGGGCGTGGTCGTGAGGTTTTATTTTGCTGCGGTGATCCGGGTGTCGGCAAGACCTATTTAAGGTGAGAGATAATCTACAGTGAAAAAATAAAGATGGTGATGCTGACGCGCAGCAATACTAGCTCACTGGTGGTGGACAAGTTGTGCGATATGGCTGGAGAGCGAAATATTGGTGTTTCATGTTTCTACGTTGATTTTGCGGCGCGGGAGGAACAGTCTCCGACAAACATGCTCGGTTCGTTACTCAAACAGATTGTCGGGGGATTGGAGAAGATCCCGGATGAGATAAGTCGGATGTTTCAAGACCACAAAAAGGTGATTGGTGGAAGGGGACTACGAGTGCCGGAAATCGTGAAGATGATGCAGACTGTCACATCTTTACAGCCGACATTTATATGTATTGATGCGCTGGATGAATGCGTGGAAGGGTATCGACCTGAGATTCTAGATTCGTTGCGACAAATCCTCGAGGGGTCCCCGAACACGCGAATATTCCTAACGGGAAGACGGCATATCGGGGGTGAGGTTGAGAGGCATCTTGGCGAGAGAACGACTGTTTTGTCAATAAAACCCAAGATTGATGATATCGTGGGATATATCCGGATGAGATTGAATAAGGATACATCTCGAGACAGGATTGGCAGTGGTTTGGAGGATGAAATCATCCAAGGCATCACCGAGAATATTCCCGAAACGCAAGTGAGCACTATGATGGAAAAATGAATTTTATAGTTGTCGCTGACAGACATCTAGGTTTCTATTGATTTCCTTAACTATGGATGCTATCCTCGAGCAAACCACGGTCTACGGTAGGCGACGAAAGCTGAGGGCAATGACAGAGGGCTCGGATTTGAAGGATGTTTATGTAGCAACTATTGAACGGATAAAGGAGCTGGGTGGGGAGAAAACAAGGCTAGGGATAGCAGCCCTGATGTGGGTCTCGCATTCGGAGCGATTATTACAACTCGATGAGCTTTCACACGCCCTAGCAGTAGAAATAGGATCTACTGATCTTAATGCAGAAAATATTCCTTCGGTGGAGACATTATTGAGCTGTTGTTTGGGGCTTCTCACTGTCGATAAGAAGGCTTCGACTGTGCGTTTAATCCACTTTACTCTCCAGGAATACCTCAACACTTTCCACGAGCTGTTTGGACCAACCCACTCGCTAATGGCGGAAACATGCCTGACATACCTGAACTCTCAGACCATTAAAGACATTTCGTCGATGCCTTTAGCTCTGCCTCAGTCAGCTCCCTTCCTCAAATATTCTTCCTTATACTGGGGTGCCCACGCCAGACGAGAGGCTTCAAAGGACGTGGTATCACTTGCGCTTCGGCTCTCCAATCAAATTGAAACCCATATATCTGCTAGGTTACTTCTGGAAGATCTCAAATCGAGGACTCATCAATGGTATCCTCGTATTCCCGACGGTCCCCTGGTTGGGTTTACAGGACTGCATTATGCATCAGTTTTCGGTATTGCCGAAATCGCGACTTCTCTCATGGCCCAGCCAAATTGCAATCTCAATAAAAGGGATTGTTTGGGCATTACACCGCTCATATGGGCTGCTATATGTGGGCAAGAGGAGGTAGCAAAGCTATTGTTAGAACGGCAGATCATCAGCCCTGACAAACTGGATAGAGACCTTCGTCGAACGGCGCTTTCATGGGCTGCCGCGATGGGGCATGAGGGACTTGCGAGGCTGCTTCTTGAGCGGGCATCTGCCAAGCCCGATGGGACCGATGGTTGGTGGGGTAGGACCCCCCGAGTGGTAAAGAAAGTTCAGAGGAGGAGATATGTCAACCCTAACAGACCTGACAAATACGGTCAAACTCCGATCCGGCTGGCTGCCGAAGAGGGAAACGATGGGGTGGTGAAGCTGCTATTAGGAAGAAGTGATGTCAAACCCGATATGCCCGACGATTTAGGCCAAACACCTCTCTCGTCGGCTGCCGGGAAGGGTCATGATGGAGTAGTGGAGTTACTGTTAGGACGGGAAGGCGTCACCCCCGATATGCCAGACAAGCGTCGCCGAACACCGCTCTCATGGGCTGCCGGGAAAGGGCATGATGGAGTAGTGAAGCTACTTTTGGAACGGGAAAACATTAATCCTGATATGCGAGATATTGAGGGGCAGACACCGCTCTTGTGGGCTGTCAAGCATGGGCACGACGGAGTAGTGAAGCTATTGTTAGAACGGGAAGGCGTCAACCCCAATATGCCAGACAATAATGGTCAAACGCCGCTCTCGTGGGCTGTCAAGTGGGAGTGTGATGGGGCGGTGGAGTTACTATTGGGGCGGGAAGACGTCAACCCCAATATGGCTAATAATAATGGCCGAACGCCGCTCTCGTGGGCTGCCATGAATTGGAATGATAAACAAGTGGAGCTACTGCTAGGACGAGAAGACGTCAACCTCAATACGCAAGACAATGATGGCCGAACACCGCTCTTGTGGGCTGCCAGGCATGGACATGATGGAGTAGTGAAGCTATTATTGGGGCGGGAAGATGTCAACCCCAATATGCCAGACAACAACGGCCGAACACCGCTCTCGTGGGCTGCCGGGAATGGGCATGCTAAAGTCGTGAAGCTACTGTTGGGGCGGGAAGACGTCAACCCGGATATGGCTAACAAAGACGGTCTAACCCCACTCTCGTTAGCTTCCGAGAAGCCGCATGAAGAAGTGGTGAAGCTACTACAAGCTCGCAGATCCGCAAACCCCAACCCGGCTTAACCCCAATAATACGAAATATATTGCATCGTCCTAAATAGCAGCCATGCGCCCTTTCTCCGCATCCCCGTAGACACGTCCACATATACCGCCCCCCGCTTCTCCCTCCTCCATACCATCTCCAACTCACTCCCCAGAGTGTCTAGTACTCTCGCGGACAGCACTATTCTTCCTTCTGTTCCCTTTTCTCGCCTCCGGATTCCTATCCTATCCTAGTATACTATAGATCGGCATTGGGTATAATGTGGATGTACTATTATGGCTGTAATGGAAAAGTTTGGTCTATGTTTTCGTATATATTTCCTTCATCCCGCATAAGGATACGACGTTAGGTTGAGATTGGTCTCTGTTTCCTGCTTATAAATTCTAACCTTTTTACATTTTTCGTTGTTTCTTAATTACTTTACTCTCCCTTATTGGCGGCACTATGCAGTAACGCACTAAGAGTATTCTTTTACACTGTCCGTGATTATTGGGGAAACCATATTCAACTACAAGTTTATGATACTTGCTAGGGCTAAGCCGATAGGGCTTAAGGTGCCATGCTTGAATACTGTACGATGTTCGGGGCTCACCCTTAGTGTAGAGTTAATCGAGTATGAAAATAGCGCTTATATACTCGAGTACGAGGTTGTCTAATTAACTACTGCAATTTAGGTTACTATGAGTACTTACCACCCCTATGCCTCTCAACTCACCCCATCCCTCTATCTATCCAATTCAATGATTACCCACTTAACCTTGCCGAATCCCTCAACCTATCGCTGCAGCTGCAAAAGACCAGAACTCAGGAACCAATGTAATCAGAATAATAACAATCCCAATGTATCCGGCCCTGCCGAGAGAATCTCTGTTATCCGGGATGAAGGTAAGATTCGCACTAACCCTAACTCTACCCAGAGCCAACCAAAGTAATTAAGCGGGTTATGGTTATCAATTTATCCTTTCGCTTAGCATGTTGGCTCTATATGGAATGTATTGACTTTCTTATTGACTAGTTAATGGTAAATTCCGGATGGCTTGTGTGAATTGACTGCCGGTATTACAGGCAACCACCTGCACCCGGGGTACAAGGAGAACAGACTGATACAAGTACTCGAGTACATAAAGCAGAATTTAACCGAAGGAAGAGGGCATAATCAAACCTTTGCCGAGGGGGCAAAGAAACTATTGGTTACCAGATGTGAGAATAACAATGAGGCTGGGCTGTTATCAGAGGGGGAAGGGTATGGTAAGAAAGGGCCATTGCGATCATTCTGAGCGGGAAGGAGCTCAGCAGGCATGGAAGGGGGCTTTATCAGTACTTTCTTTGGCTTTCGCTGCTTTCATTGCCTTGTTCGTTTCAGTTTTGTGTTGTGCTACCCTGATCGGGGGTTGCCGTTGTGATACCGATAGTTTATTTAGATCCCTGTAGTTGGCGGGTAGCTACGCCGATAGTAAAAATTGTCTATTCAGGATGACTTGAATGTTGTGGCGTATCACACAAATCTTCATCGTGATCCCATGGACCGATGAGACATACAGATTCATCGCCTTCCGTATACAGTAACTCTATGCTGTGGCTAAGCAACTTCCGACCAATAAAGGTTCGATATTTCATCGTTGTTTTTCAGGCAAAGTGACTGAGCCACAGCATAGAGCTACCGTATACGGAAGGCGGTGAATCTGTATGTCTCATCGGTCCATGGGATAGTATCGTGCGGTAGAGTTTCATTTGATCCTGCAGTGCATTAGGCGGATTTCGCAATCAGGTTGTCACTACAGCAACAAGTCATAGGAAGGGGCTTACGTCCCACCTAGGCGGTAGCCGGCCGTAGCAGACATTCTTATCTAATGCCTGCAGGGCAAATCACAAAATGGCTACCATACCTGGTACTACATCTGGCCTGCACGTCGGCACGACCAAGGTTTAAAACAAGGGCATGCGGTATACCCCCTAGTACAGGTACTACCGGTAGTACTCAAGTACGAATTTCTAGCGACCAAGCGGAACATGGCAGAGTTGGTGTGGGGAACACGCCCCGGGCTGTCGACGGGGGTCAAAATGACGCTCGTAAGCTAGCGTTGCGACACCCCCGAGTACTCAACTCGACATACTCAACTAATTCATTACCAGCAAAACCCTCACCATCAGAGGATAAGCATTTTGATGTAGGCTAGTGAATTGTGTACCAGGCATTAACTTCTCTAGATTTTTTTCCATTTTTTCCATCAATATTGTTCACATTTCATATACTGTCCCAGTTGGGGTATGTACAGTACATAAGTTGCAATGTTGGCTACCGTGCTCATGGTCGCGTAATTTTGACTCTCGTCGATACATAATCCTAACTATCTTGGCATGGTGAAGAGTGTGACAATACGCTAGAAAACGAGTCCAAGTCACTTCTACTCGGAACTGAACTCCGAGCAAGGCTACAAAACTTATTAACCTCAAGTCAAAGCGGATAAACAAAAATTTAAGCAAAGGCCCTTTGCAACCTCCTCTTGAGAGCTGTTTTTTAAGACTTTCAAAAAATTTGAACTACAAAGTAAGTTACAGTACCTACACACAGAGAGAAGTTAAAGCAGTTGTATATGGGATGGGACTGTTTGAGCATGTATTATAAGTACTGTGTAACCATTTTAGTGTAACGAGGGCGCTCCGCTGGGACAGTACGCCCCCACTTTTCTTCAGCTTCCAGCAATTTCATCAACACCCCGAACCGGTACAAGGGAGGTGCAGGGCCTAAGTTTTGTAGGGTCCACAAGGGGTAGGGGGAGCAAACCTCACTTGCGGAACCTACAAAACTTAGGCCCTGTACCTTCGTAGTACTCGAGTATCTGTCTCCTTAGCGTTAGAAGAAAAGGAGGAAAATATCGGTGGCTATTGCAGATAATATCAACTCATTCAATCTGTTAGTTCACAATACGTTGCTGATGATCGGTCGGAAATCCTAAGCTTGCTTTCCATCTGCTTGTTCAATCTCTATCCACAGAACCTAGCAGCTCACCAATTCATCTCCCTACAGCGTTGCGAGGAAATGTCGGGCTCACAGATCAATTATACTACAAACTCCCACAACAACAACAACACGCAGTACTCAAATAACGCCGATTCTTTCAATATCACTGGTTCGTTCAACAACAACACTGTGAACATTGGTGCCACAGACGAGAGGTCTAAGATTCTAGCATGGCTCTCCCCACTCGAGCCTCACATCCGGCATGAGGATATTCGAACCAGCCGGGCCGACAATGTTGGAGAATGGTTGCTGCAAACCGGTGAATTTCAAAGATGGTGCAACGGTACTCAGGATGGGGGGCGTAGCCGTGAGGTTTTATTTTGCTGCGGTGATCCGGGTGTCGGCAAGACCTATTTGAGGTGAGAGATTATTTACGGTGAGAAACTAAAAGATGGGGGTACTGACGTGTAGCGATACTAGCTCACTGGTGGTGGACAACTTGTGCGATATGGCTGGAGAGCAAAATACCGATATTGCTGTTTCATGTTTCTACGTTGATTTTGCGGCGCGGAAGGAGCAGTCTTCGATAAAAATACTCGGTTCACTGCTAAAACAGTTGGTCGACGGATTGGACAAGATACCGGATGAGATAAGTCGGATGTTTCAAGAACACAAAAAGGTTATTGGTGGAAGGGGACTGCGGGTGGTGGATATTGTGAAGATGCTGCAGACTGTCGCATCTTTACGCCCGACATTTATATGTATTGATGCTCTGGATGAGTGCGTGGAAAAGCATCGACCTGAGATTCTTGATTCATTGAGACAAATCCTTGAGAACGCCCCAAACACACGAATGTTCTTAACCGGAAGACGGCACATCCGGGGCGAGATTGATAGGCATCTTGGCAGGAGAGCAATAGTTATATCAATAAAACCCAACTGTGATGATATCGTGGGATATGTCCGGATGAGATTGAGTAAGGATACAACTCTAGAGGAGATGGACAGTGGCCTGCAGGATGAGATCATCAAAAACATTACTGAGAATATTCCCGAAACGTACGTGATATCATAGATAAGATGGAAAGATATTTTTTATGGCTGTTGCTGACGACGAAACGCCTAGGTTTCTGCTGATTTCCTTAACCATGGATGCTATCCTTGGCCAAACCACCACCTATGGCAGGCGACGAAAGCTGAGATCAATGACGCAGAGCTTGGATTTGAAGGGGTTTTATGGCGGAACGATAGAAAGGATAAAGGAGCAGGGTGGAGGGAGGGCAAGGTTGGGGATGGCAGCCCTGATGTGGATCTCGCATTCCGAGCGGTTACTACAGCTTGATGAGCTTTTGCACGCCCTAGCAGTGGAGATAGGATCTGCGGATCTTAATGCCGAAAATATTCCTTCGGTAGAGACATTATTGAGCTGTTGTTTGGGGCTGGTGGTGGTCGATCGGGAGGCTTCGACTGCTCGCCTGATTCACTTTACTCTCCAGGAGTACCTCAACACCTCCCCCGACATTTTTGGACCGGCTCACTCGATAATGGCGGAAACCTGCCTAACATATCTTAACTTTCGGACAATTAAGGGCATTTCGTCCACACTCATTGATCTATCTCAGTTGACTCCTTTCCTCAAATATTCTTCCTTATATTGGGGCATTCATGCTAGGCGAGAACCTTCAAGTGGTGCGATATTACTTGCGCTCCAGCTCTTCAATCAAATTGAAAGTCATATATCTACAAAGTTACTTTTGAAGGATCTCCAACGGCAGACCGATCATTATTCTCATTATATCCCCACCGACGATCCGGTTATTGGGTTTACTGGACTGCATTGCGCCTCGATTTTCGGCATTGCCGAAATCGCAACTTCTCTGATGGACCGGTCAAATTGCGATCTCAATCAAAGGGATTTCCTGGGTATAACACCGCTGATATGGGCTACAATATGTGGGCAAGAGGAGGTAGTAAGGCTGTTGTTGGAACGGCAAACTGTCAATCCCGATAGGCCGGATAGGTACCCTGGTCGGACGCCGCTCTCATGGGCAGCTGTGATGGGGCATGAAAGAATTGTGAGGCTACTTCTTGAGCGGGCATCTGCCAACCCCGATGGCACAGATGGTTGGTGGGGTAAGACGCCTCGGGTGGTGAATAGAATCAAGGGAAGGAGGTATATCAACCCCGACAAGGCTGACCAACATCGCCAAACGCCAATCCTGTTGGCTGCCAAACATGGAGACGAAAGGGTGGTGAAGCTACTATTGGGAAGGAGGGACGTTAGGCCCTATAGGCCAGATGATGATGGCCTGACACCGCTCTCGTGGGCTGCCAGGAATGGACACGATGGAGTAGTGAAGCTATTGTTGGGACAGGAAGAGGTCAACCCCCATACGGCAGACAATGATGGCCAAACACCGCTCTTGTGGGCTGCCTGGCGAGGACGTGATGAAGTAGTGAAGATACTGTTGGAACTAGAAGGCGTCGACCCTGATATGGCAGACAATGATGGCCGAACGCCGCTATCGCGGGCCGCCGGGAATGGGAATGATGGAGTAGTGAAGCTACTGTTGGGACAGGAAGGCGTCAACCCCGATATGCCAGACAATGATAGCCGAACACCGCTCTCGTGTGCGGCCGGGCTGGGGCATGATGGAGTAGTGAAGCTACTGTTGAAACGGGAAGAGGTCAACCCCGATATGCCGGATAAAAATGGCCTAACACCGCTCGCGCGGGCTGCTGCCTCCGGGCGTGATGCAGTAGTAGAGCTACTGTTGGGACGCGAAGACGTTAAGCCCGGTATGCTGGCGAATGATGGCAGAACACCACTCTTGCTAGCTGCCGCGTTCGGGCGTGACGGAATAGTGAAGCTACTGCTGGGACGGGAGGACGTCAACCCCAATGCGGCGTCGAATATTGGCTGCACGGCGCTCTGGCTGGCTGCCGCGTTCGGGCATGATGGAGTAGTGAAGCTACTATTGGAACGGGAAGACATCAACCCCAATATGACGGATAATTGTGGCATGACACCACTTTCGTTTGCTGTCATTCAGGGGCGTGATGGGGTGGTGGGGCTATTGTTGGGACGGGAAGACGTCAACCCCAATATTCCAACCGATAATGGATACACACCGCTCGCGATAGCCGCCGGTTTGGGGAACGATAGGGTTGTGAAGTTACTGTTGGGACGAGAAGACATCAACCCCAATGCGCCAAACAATAATGGCTCTACACCACTCACGATGGCCGCTTGTCTGGGGCATGATAGGGTAGTGGAGTTACTGTTGGGGCGGGAAGATGTTAACTCCAATGTGGCAAACAATGATGGCTTGATGCCGCTTTCGTTGGCTACCGGGAATGGGCATCGGGCAGTGGTGGAGCTACTGGTGGGGCGGAAGATGGCACCCCCGATATGCCAGACAAAGATGGCGTGACACCGCTCTCATTAGCTACCGCTTGCAAACGTGAGTGAGCAGAGAAGCTACTCCTAGGATGAGACAACATCAACCCCGGTCTGCTAGATAATAGTGGCCAAACACCGATTTCGTTGGCCGCTGAGAATGGGCAGCGGGGAGTGGCGGAGCCACTCATGCGATGTGAAGGCATCAACCTCGACATTCCACTAAAGGCAATCTGACTCCACTCTCCCTGGCTTTTAAGAAGGGGCACGAAAGAGTGGCGAAGCTACTCCATGCCAGAATATTTGCATGCCCACGCCCTACTTAAGCTCAAGCTATTTCCATCCACCTCAAACACCGCCGTCCGCCGCTTTCCCCGCACCCCTATGCACACACCAATATATACCACCGGCCGCTTCTCACCCCCCCAAATCACTCTGTCCTCCCACTCCCGGATTGCACAGAAGTCTCGTGGATACCGCTGTTCTTCTTTCCCTTCCCTCTCTTCGCCTCTGGATTTCGCTCCTCTCCTAGACAGCTCTGCATTGGGTGTGGGCACACCCTTCTCGTGGTTGTAGGGGAATGTTCACTACGTTCTATGTTTTATATTATTCCATCTGTATTAATCCGGTGTTTAGGTTTAGATTGGTCTCTGTCTCCTGTTTATAAAATCTGGCCTTTTTCCATTCTTCCTTATTCATGAGTTATTTTTCTCTCCATCGCTAGCAATTCATCTGCAATAACCTGCTGGGAATATTATTTTTACGCTGCCGGTGATTATTAGGCAAACGGTGTCCAGCTTCAACTTCGTGATACTGACCGAGACTAAGTTAATAGAACTTAAGGTGTTGTGCTTGAATACTATACGATGCTTAGCACTCCCAGTTCCAGGAAATGTAGGCACGAAAACAGCGCTTTAACTGAAGTCGTCTAATAACTGATATAATTTAGCTTGCTACTCACCATTCCTATGCTTCTCGAGCCTTGTATCCACCTATCCGGATTCAACATGACCAACTAAACCTAGACAAATCCTCTCCTCCATCACTGCAGCTGCAGAAGGCTAGAACTCTAGAAGAGAATGCACCACCAATGTAATCAGAATAGGTGCTAAGGTCCTACCAAGAAGATCCATGCTCTTGGGGATGTGGGTGGGATTTGCACCACTAGTAACCCTAACCCTTCCGAGAGCTATCAAGAGTGATGAAGCAACGAACCTTGCTGCTGGCTTCCGGGTGTGTTGTAGGAACATCAGCAAAAATATAACATGCGTCCGATGCACCGGCGCTGCGTCCTGATGTATCCGACGCCAATCTTGCGTCCCCTGCGTCCCCTGCGTCCTGACGTGATTTTCAACGCCCGTTGCATCTGGAAGCTAGATTGCATTCCACCGACGTCCTGGCGCCTCCCCGCCACTCCTGGCCCTAATGTCTCGTCCGAACGCCCCCCTTCCTTCCTACCATCTTTCCTACGTCTAGACATCGCCCTAAGACACCCTCTTTCCCCGCCCCTTCTGGGTGTCCTCCCGACGGCCTTTCACCCGTGGAGCGACTTCCGATCTCTTTCGGGGGAGCGACCTAGCCCTAGCCTACGATAATTGTATAATGTTCATAAATTTATCTGTTTGTTGAGTTTGTTAGCCCTATATGGGACTTATGGCTTTACTTGTCACCCAATTAATGGAAACCTAGTGATAGCTAGTACTAATTGACTATTGCCGATGACCAACTCCACTGAGCGTACAAAGACATAGACCGGTATGTAAAAGCAAACTTTAGTGGGAAGGAAAAAGAGCATTATCAAACCATTAGCAAGAAGTCCAAGGCGATACCTTCCGCCGAGTGTGATGATAGCAATGAGGCTGGGTTGTGTTTTTTAAGGATAAGCGTTATAAGAACGGACTATCGTGATGAGGCCCCGCCCCTGAGATATGTGCAATCTATTTATGCCAGTTGGTGAGTAGCCGAGCCGTAGTAAAGATTGTTTATTCTAGATGACTTGAGTATTGTGAGGGTGTCCCAGGAAATTTCCTATAGATCATGATTTGGATCTGTATAGTATTGTGTCGTGGCAGGGTATCTTGTTCACACACTAGCCTCGGGGGTGCATCATGTAGTATCACTCGTATCATGGATGACTGCTTGTGTTGAAAATATTCGATGCGGAGGTAATGATTTAAGGTTAGGGTTTTACGCAGCGGAGTGGAATAACTTAAGTGGAGACACAATGTTTGTATTATGCGGAGATGAAGATCATGATTGATAGTGTTGAGTTGAAGGAAAGAGAGACTTAAGGAAGAAGTGAAGTGGAAAGAGAAAGGAAGACGAGAGAGAAAGAACAAAAAGGAAACAAAGAGAAACAGACAGGGGTGTGAAAAAAATTTGCATAGCTTGCACGTCATTGACTAGTGCATACGCGTACCAGTGCGGCCTCGTAGTGCGGGCACATCCCGCACATCCCGCATCAAGTGCGGCCATAGTACTGCGATTTCCAACAGCTTGAAATTCAAGAGCATCCTGTGATACTACTTTGACCAGAAAAATGACAGAAGAACGGCAACAGCAGCAGCCGAAACATATGACTCTCTCAGTTGGTCTACTGTAACCATAGGGGTTTCTGTCAAGGTGGGAGGATATGGATCGTTCCATTGTAGACGGTAGAGTGATAGAATTCACATGGAGCTTAGGCACTTTATAAGAAAGATATGAAAATATAACTTCCCCCACTTGCACTTAGCTCGCGCTCTAGTTCTCATCTCACTAAAACTAAACTAATGCTCAAGACAGGTGTATAAATAAAGTATAAGTAGCACGTCCGATCCTTCCATAGATCACCACACCTATCACTGTATTTCCTCTCAAGCCCTTGTTCCTCCCGTGATAACAAAAGAATGACATGTCGGTATAAACTATTCCGTAAACTGTGAAACAACACTATCGTGCTCTCCCGAACTATCTACAGTGCCCCTGATTTTGAACAATCTATCACTCCCGCAAATACTAAAGCTAACCACATCCTTCCAACAGTTTCACATTCCAACATTCCATACTGTTTCCGTACTGCCATAAAAAACTTTGACAATTGGACTGTGTGCTATATCCCTTAACCTATCGCTGCAGCTGAAAAAGACCAGAACTTAGGAACAAAATACGCCCTTATCACCAATGTAATTAGAATAATAACAATCCCAACGGATCCAGCCTTGCCGAGAAAATCTCTGCTGTCCGGGATGAAGGCAGGATTCGCACTAACCCAAACTCCACTCAGAGCCAGCCAAAGTAATTAGTGGCTGACCTTACCACCACCGGTAGCTGACGCAAATGTTGTAGAAGTTATGGTTATCAATTTACCTTTCCGCCTAGCATGTTGGATGGAATGTATTGACTTACAAGTCCCCAGCAAGAAGAACCTGAACACAGGGATTAAAATTTGTATGGAGGATTGTCTGTGCGCCAGAATTTTGTTAGGGGACTTAGACGCGCACAGACAATCCTCCATACAAAATTTTAATC
>Ga0307507_10003563_pt1 | contig 29793 bp, 6 predicted proteins | sample 7_EM_MG_FD_207223 | JGI IMG/M metagenome (GOLD analysis project Ga0307507, IMG submission 207223) | Populus trichocarpa ectomycorrhiza microbial communities from riparian zone in the Pacific Northwest, United States - 7_EM | ecosystem: Host-associated > Plants > Roots > Unclassified | place... | reverse complement strand
CCAAGTAATAAGACTATATAAGATTGTATAAGATTATATTAGATAATATATACTAGTTAAATATATAATTGCATGTTAAGAAATATACAGTTACCTTTTAAAGTTGCTAAGTAGGTTAACTGCGTGTTAAGGAATATACAGTTAGCTTTTAAAGTTGTCAAGTAGGTTAACTGCATGTTATTTAACTTTTAAATGTGTTAAGTTGGTCAATTGCGTGTCGAGTTAGTTAAATTATATATTAAGTTAGTTAATTGCGTGTTAAGTTAGTTAAATTACGTATTAAGTTAGTTAATTGCGTGTTGAGTTAGTTAAATTACGTGTCAAGTTAGTCAATTGCGTGTCAAGTTGGTTAATTGCGTGTCGAGTTAGTCAAATTGCATGTCAATTACGCGAAACGCGAAAACCAAAGTCTACTTGAATCTCATCCTGCGAATATTTTCCCGATGTAAAAGACCTGTCTCTACTTAAGAGGAACACGAGATCTAGTTAGGATTAGAAATTAAAGACAATAACAACATTATAGGTGTATATAAGTAGATTTATGCCCTTGTAGCCAATTAGAAGGTTAATTGTTTTTAAGCCTAAAGCATATAAGAGACTCTAAAGGAGATCCTAGAAAGCCTTACTGCCTTATAAAATAGCCCAGCCTCCCCTTTATAAAGCCTTAGTTAACCCATTCACTTAACCAAATATAATATACTAGAGAGTACGGATATAATAATAAAGTAATTAAAGTCTGTTAAGCTCCCTAACCCCCTACTATTATTGGACGGCATAGACCCAACCTTTAAGAACTAGAGAATCTAAGTGTAAGAAAAGCTTTATGTTAACTACAACTATTTCCCCTCTAAAGAAGCTAAAATGCTCTACCTCTTTAGTCAAACTATTGGGGACGCCCAGCGACACCTTTAGGCCAAGTTTGAGGATAAGTTACCTATTTAGTTTATATCTGTTAATAAAATAATACAGCATCTAGCTGCTATCTATATTAACCTAAATAAAGTACAGGATGCCTATTATAACTATAATTACCTAATAATAAAATTAAACCAATCCTTTACTAAGTTCTAGACTTAATTCTTATACCTAGTAGGTGAAGGCCAGGTTCCCCCTAAGAACTATTATTTGGACCTATATAATAAGCTAACAGTCCAACTATAAGAGAAGATCGCGGTAGTCTTAGACGACCTACTAACCTACTAAAGACTTACAGCCTAATGTTTGTTGCTGGATTTAGAACTAAAATAAATTAATGCTTGTTTAGATTGGCTAAAGCGGCCCCATAGCAACTGTAACCTATTTGCTACGCCAACGAGAGCTAGCGTTAGAAGATAAACTATAACCGCCCTTATACCAAAAGCAGTTATGACTGCCTACCCACAAACCTTGCCTAACCCGCTATATACTATACCTTTAACTAATGCTTGTTGTAATACCCCAATTAACCCTACTATGGTTATATGCTTTAATTGTGGAAAGAATAGTTACTTTGCTATATCCTGCCCAGAGCTAAAGGATATGGGTAATATTAAGGGGATAGAGGAAGAAGAAACATCTAACAAGTTAGAAAAAGAAGAACCCTAGGGAAAGACTCCCCCCTAGGGTATCCTATTAATCTTAAAGAGATTAACCTAAGTTAGCTAATAGGTGGAAAACACTTTATAGTTCCATATACAGTATCTTAAAATGGATATGGAGTTAATACCACTGCCCTTATTAACACTGGAGCAAATGGCTTTGCCTTTATAAACACTGCTTATATAAGTGACTTTACTAAGTTCTTAAATATAAATGCTACCCAACTAGAGAAGCCTGTTTAAGTTAAAGGCTATAACGGCCAAGCCGGTAAGCCGGTTACCTATGTCTTAAAGCTATATATCGCTATTAATGGACAACGCTAGTTTAGTATCCCCTTCTGCATCCTAGACCTAGGGTCCTATAACGTAACCCTTAGCCAAAAATAGATGTCCTACTTTAATATTTGGCTAAACGTATAATAAAGGCAGTTTGTCTAGCTAGAGAATAGACCAAAACTACCCTCCTTTATTAGAGAAATTCAAACTAACTGCAAGACACTAGCTGCAAAGGCTGACCCTATCTATTAATAGGATATTAGGGATCGCGACCTAGCCTTCGCCTAAGAGGATGCTCGCCACAAAGCTAGTAGGAGCTCTATACCAATAAGGATACTCCCCTAAAGCACCACAGTTAAGAAGGACTCTACTTATAGAAGTGGAACGGACAGTAATATAGACGACTTCTAAATTGCGGAGATCCGGCCAACGTGGAAGAGGATGTACTAATAGGACATAAAGGATAGTCTTTAGAAGATGTAATAAAAGCTAAAGGGAGTAAGGACTACGCTGGTACACTAAAAGGCCCTAAGGCTATAGACACCCCTACCATTACACGATACCCCTATAGTAGACATTGCGGCAATTAGCGCTATAGATTTCCACTTTAATATATATCGGAAGGATAATAAGGTTTTTACTACTAGCTTATATAAAATTGACTAGATTATTGCTGAGAGGGAAGAAGGACCTATGGAGGAAACTAACAAGGAGCTAGTTAAGCGCCTTCTCCCTATATACCTCTTATACTATAGAGACGCGTTCTTAAAAGCAGCTTTGGATATACTGCCCCCTTACTAAATCTATAATTATAGGATCTAACTAGAGGCCGACAACTCTCTAGGCTATAGCCCCCTTTACTAGTAAACTATAAAGAAACTAAAAGTAACTAAGTAGTACTTAATTGATAACCTCTATAAGGGGTTTATTGAGCTAAGCTAGGCCCCTTTTACTTCCCCTATTCTATTTGTAAAGAAACCTAATAAAAGCCTTTATTTCTACATTAACTATTAGAAATTAAACGCTGTTACTTAGAAAGATTGTTACCCCCTTCCCCTAATTAATAAGACCCTTATATGTCTAAGCTGAGCTAAAATCTTTACTAAGCTTAATGTCCGCTAAGCTTTTTACTAAATAAGGATGGACCCTATATTAGAAGACCTAATAATGTTTTATACCCGCTACAGTTCTTATAAATGTAAAGTCCTTCCCTTTAGACTAACAAATGGACTAGCCATATACCAACAGTACATGAATAATGTTCTTTTTAACTACCTTAATAAATTCTGCACGGTATACCTAGATAACATTCTTATATACTTAGACAATAAACTTAAGCACTAAGTCCACGTTAAGAAGGTCCTAGAGAGGCTGTGGAATATAGGCCTATAAGTTAATATTAAGAAATATAAATTTGGAGTAAAATAAATAAAGTACCTTAGGTTTATTATTAGTATAGAAGGAATTAAAGTTAACCCTAAAAAGGTTAAGGTGGTCCGTAACTGGAAACCCCCTTGTATTGTAAAAGGTATTTAGTCCTTTCTTAGCTTCTATAACTTCTACTATCGGTTTATCTATAACTATGGGGTTATAGCTAAACCTTTTATATAACTAACTAAGAATAACACGCCTTTTATTTTTAATAATAATTATATAGAAGCTTTTAAGGAGTTAAAGAGCTGACTTACCCCTCTCTAATTCTCTGTTACTATAACCCAGACCTTAAATTAATGCTAGAAACGGACGCCTCTAATAGAGTAGTGGCGGGGGTTCTCTTATAGCTATACCTAGATGGCGAGTGGTACCCTATTGCATTTTTCTTAAAGACAATAGCCCCAGCTAAGTGTAACTATAAGGTATACAATAAGGAAATGCTGGCTATTATATAATTGTTATCCTAGTGGCGCATAGAGCTTGGAAGCACAGACTCCCAAATTAAAGTCTACACTAATTATAAAGCCCTTAAGTATTTTATAACAATAAAGTAGCTTACCGGTTAATAGGCCCGGTGGGCTAAAATACTCTCTTAATTCTTCTTTACGATCATATACCGCCCTAGTAGGCAAAATTCTAAAGCTAATGCCCTTACCTGGAGGGAACAGGACGTGGAACTATAGGATAAGCTAAAGGTTTAGCACTGGACATGTGCCCTTCTCTATTCTAAACAGCTTAACCCACGTATCCTTAAGGAACTAAACTCCGAACGGAATAAGCTGGTGCCTATATAAGGAGAGATCCTAGATAAACTAGTGGGACTAATTAATTACATCCTAATCGCGAACCGCACAGCCAAATCCCTAAAAGCCCTCCGCGACTAAGCTATGGGAGGTAACCCTAATTTGGAAATAGAAGATGGACTGCTCTTATATTAAGAACGGCTTATAGTTCTAGACGTTAATAACCTATAAACGGAACTAATATGTAAAGCCTACTGTTAAGTCTCTATAGTATATTCTGGTTAAGATAAGACCTACTAACTACTAGCACCTTGCTACTACTAGTAAGGACTCCTGTCCGATATAGAACAATTTATTAGAAATTGTTATACTTATAAATGGGTAAGTACCCCTAGGAATTAAACCCCTAGATGGTTATAACCACTACTAATTCCTAAACGCCCTTAGCAGTATATTATAATGGACTTTAAATTATTCCTAAAAGATAAACATGGCTATAATATGGCCTTTGTAGTAGTTGACCGATTAAGTAAGCAAGCTATTTCCCTCCCCTGCTTTAAGACTATAACTATAAAGGACATGGCCCGTATGTATGTTAACAATATTTACTGGATTTATGGCGCTCCTAAGTTAATTGTCTCTAACTATAAACCCTAGTTTATATTAGACTTCTGGGACAAATTCTGCCATATTTTTGGGATTAAAATTAAGCTCTCTACCGCATTTTACCCTTAGACTGACGGCCAAACTAAGATTATAAACCAGTACCTTGACTAGCGACTTTGCCCCTTTATTAACTACTACTAGGACAACTGGTTGGAAATACTGCCTATAATAGACTATGCACAGCTTACGCTCCCTTATAACAGTATAGGAATGTCGCTATTTAAGCTACTCTATGGATATAAGCCATAAACATCCTTTGATTAGGATAGACCTATAGGACCTATAACGGCCCGCGAATGCCTTAGCTATAAAGAGGCCTAGATATTTGCTAAGAGAATGCACAGAGCCTAGGAGACTGCCTAAGTAATTATAAAAAGGGCACAAGAGAAGAAAGAGGCTGACGTAAACCAACATTGCTGCGAGGTAGACTTCTAGGTAGGAGATAGGGTATAGTTGTTAACAAAAAACTGGAAGACCTAGAGGCTAAGCTATAAGCTAGACTACCAAATAGCTAGCCCCTACAAAATCCTTAAAGAGGAAGGGTACTCTTTTAGGGCTAAGCTACCCAAGTTAATAAAGATCCACCCTATCTTCTCCCTAGACTGACTGTAAAAGGCCGCGGACGACCCATTGCCTAGATAGTACAACGACCCCCTACTACCAGTTCAGATTGCAGAGGATAAGAAATGGGAAGTTGAAGAGATCTTAGTAGTTAAGAAGGACCGTAGTACCCTAAAATACTGTATAAGCTGGGTAGGTCACGACAAAGATCTAGAATGGTACCCTGTATCTAATTTTAAGTACTCTCCCCATAAGCTACGGGACTTCCACCTAGCCCACCCTAACCTCCCTAGACCACCACGCCAATTAGAAAGCTGGATTAAATACTAGGAAGAAGGGGTAGATAACTATAACAATTTAGATAATAATAAAGAGCTTAGACAACGCCTAAGGGCAGGCTTTTTTGGGAGGGGAGGGTGATATAACGGTGCTAGGGCACGCCACCTGCCATACTTAGTGGACCCTAACTCCTGCCAACCAATCAGGATTTTCCATCCCCGGGATGGAAAATCGCCATTGGCTCGCTTGCTACTAGCGCCTTAGCGACCCCTTTGTATCTTGCCAGTCTCTAACAGACTTCTTCTTCTCCTTAGCTTAGTATTATTGTATGGTAGTAATCTACAAGCTTCGGTTTAGAAGCATTTGTATAAGCCCGTCATAGTAATACCTAAAACTTCTACTCTTTTACTAATTCCTAGCACACCTAGTACTGCTTTTAGTACTACTACTACTCTTACTAGTACGGAATCTATTAGGGTGTATTTAGTAATTACTGTTTCTATATATATTAATATAGTTTATAAACGGGTGACTAAGATAGTAAGAGATATTTTAGCTATAGATTACCGGTTAAATAAGCTTAAAGATTCTCTAAGTAAGATAAAGAATAAGCTTGCGTTTATAAGGTGTAGTATTACTATACTTATATACAACACTAGGTTACTAGATATAGAATTTAAGTAAATATAAGTTAGCTATTGCTGTGGGTTAGCTATTATTATAGGTTTAAAGCAATAAAATAGTAGCTTTTACCTCTCTACTACTATATATAAATTAAGTCTCTACCTTACATTTAATAGATATACTTAATTAATATTATAATATCCATATAAGCTAGGATAAAGATATTCGCATAAGCTAAGATAAAGATATTTATATATCCGCACTATTAATGTTTACTAAGGTAAGTCACCATAGCAACAATTATTTGTTAGTGCGCTATTTTAATAAAATTTACAGATTGGATATTTACCTTAAATTAACCTCTGTATATCTTCTTTTTCTACTAACCTTTTACCTTATAGCACCGCACCGCAAACTTTACTATTATTATTTTATCTACTGTCCCTTAGAATTCTACTATCTATAATGCCTTTGTTTATACTTATAAATAATATTAATGCGAATAATAGTAGCTAGGTAGTTAAGGAACTTAATATACGCAGAATAAATAAAGATGCTGTTAAGCACGCCATAGCTACTCTTACTAAGCCTTTAGACTTTATTTCTAAAAAGTAAGCTTTCTAATACTAAATTGTGCCTATAGCTAATATAATTTTAGAAAATATATACCAAAGCGCTCTTTATAGGATTTAATAGACGATAAAAAATATAGACAGAGCAAAATCCGCTAAAAATCCGCGTACCTTTTCGCTGTCTGTCTTTCCGTTACCTGTATCTTTACTATAAACTACTTTACCGTTAGTTTCTTTGCCGTCCACTTTTTTACTATCTACCTCTTTACTACTACCTCCTAATACTTCTAAAAGGAGGCTTAATAAGGCTCATTTATCTTCTTTTCTTAAAAAGTATTATCTTCCAACTATAGTATACTACTAAATACCATGCGTCCTGGTACTTTTATAATAGGTATACTTCTAGTATAAAGTCTAATATATCTAATTCTATAACCGTCTCTAACTTTAGTTAATAGATCTTAAGAATTGGATTCTAGGTAAATAATTCCTTAAGTTCTTAGAATAGCCTCTTCTACTTATTACCCTATATCTATATTCCTCCTTCTTTATAAGTCTTATAAACAGCTTAATATTTTTTTTTACTATTATATAATAAACCTTCTATAGTAGTTATAAAATCCTAAGAATAATCTTAACTACGTAACGTTCTCTAATTCTTATTAACTTACTATAGCTTTAACTTTCTTTGGATCTATATAGATCTTACCTAATTTAATAATAAATTTAATAAAATTAGTCTTCTATATAAAAAAACTCGCACTTCTTAATTACTACCAGCATTTTTTCTTTCTATAGTCTCTTTAAGACCTATTTAACATATTCTCCGTATTCTTCCTTACTTATTAAGTAGATAATAATATTATCAAAATATACCATAATAAACTTATTAAGGTGTTCTCTTAATATATTATTAATTCGTTTCTAGAACGTTACTAGTGCGTTTATAAGCCCGAATTGTATAACTAATAGTTTATATAATCGTTCCTTTAACGTAAAGGCTGCCTTCTATTTATTAACTTCTTTAACTCTAATCTAATAGTATGCTTATCTTAGATCTATCTTTATAAAGATTTGCACATTACTTATCCTATTCTAGATTTTATTAATTAAAGGTAAAAAATATCTATCTTTTCTAGTAATACTATTTAACTGTCTATAGTTAATATATAGCCAAAGTTTTCCATTTTTCTTTAGTACGAACAATACTAGATATCCCGCTGATAACTACAATAGTTAGATATATCCTTTTTATAAGTTTTCCTAAACAAACTCCTTTAGTGCTCTTAACTTTTCTTTAGTTAACTTATAGATTGGAAAGAACTTTAGACTTATTCCCGGTTCTAACTCTATCTTATAGTTCTATACTATATACTCTAATAGTCTTTTACTTTCTGGGCTCTATAGCCTTTTACTATATTTATGGTATCTTTTTAGTATATAACTTAAGCTTCGCTTAGTCTCTTCGTATATTGCTCTAACTTAGTACTATACCATCTTAGTCGCTTATTATATCTTATATCGTTAAGTATCCCTAATATTTACTTAACCTATAACCCAATTAATCTTTAGATTATACTTTTATAACTAAGGCATTCTTAACACTCCCTTATCCCGCCCCAATAGTAGGATATTAAAAGATATTTTAACTTATCTCCTTTTAATAGTTGTCTAAATAGGTCCTATTTTAAGATTAATAATGCTTCCTCTATAGGCTATTAGATCTTCTAAAATTATTACTAGTAGATATAGGTGCTCCTTTTATCTACAAGGTAATCCTATTCTTTCTATTATTATTAGTAATATATGATTTCTTATTACTCTACTATCTACCAACGCTTTAAACTTTTAATCTTGCTATTTAACTTATAAATTTAGATGTTGTCCTTAGATTTCTTTAAGGGCCTAAGACTCTACTACTAGTTCTCTCTAGTCTTATAGGCCTCTCCTTTTCCAACTATTAGCTGCTAGATTCTATTTATACTTAGTCTATCTTTATCTAATACTTAGTTCGCTTCCTTTCCTCTATATACTATAGATATATATTTTCTAGGCATTCTCACTACTATTATCTATCTAAGCATTTTTCTATAAGTGTCGGGAATGAGGCAAGCGGTCGTCACGTGTCGTCACGTGCCGCCGCGACACTAGCGTGGCGAGGAGCCTTAAGCTCCTCGCCCTCCCTCATTCCAATTAATAAGCTTTATTAACCAACATCACTGTAACCTACTCGAGTAGTTGTTATTGGTGAGTTACCCTGTGTAACCAACACTGATTAGTGGTTAAATACACAGTTAACCACAGAGCAGCTAGGTTTTCGAACAGAAGAGACAGTCTCGTACAGGGGTGCCATATACGCTCATATGGAATAGATCCCGGCGATACTGTGCTACCTTAGACTTGCGGAAAACTAGTAATAGAAGTGTCACTAAGTACTAGGAGATACCAAGTTGCGTCCATTACGTAGAACAACCACGTTTACGAAGATTTGGTTAAGTACTTTAGGTCAGAAGTGTTACTAAACCTAAGGTCCCAAGTTAACGTCCGAAACGCGTTAACTACATCTTAAATTGCCTACCTTTTGATAGCGAACCTACGAGATTCTACAAAACCGAAATTCCACCTACCTTCGACGTACGACACCCCGTCGATTCTACTTCTATAAAATTGGCAGCTACGGTTCGACAGCCGCCTTATACAAATTTTCTATAATTAACGAAGTAATAACCATTATGGCGTTAACCTATCTAAAGAAGTATAAGAACGACATTAACCTAGACACGTAGAATAAAGCCATAATTAACTTTATAAACGCTGAGCAATAGGACCTAAACGGATTCCTATTACACCGCATGGCATACTATAAAGATAGCGAATATAATAATACTATACTATGGTATTGTATAAAGGAGGACTTTGTTAGATAGATAAAGGAAACATAGGTTCCTATGAATAAGGATATTATATAGGACTTCCGTAACTTCCTTTAGGAGTATAGAGTATTTGTCCCTATGGATAGGGGAGTTCTTAGAGATAATATTTAGGAGTATGCTATTAACGCAAAAGAAGAGCACAAATGGACTCTATAAGAGATTAAGCACCAACTACGCACTATAAGGAAGCTTAACTTATAATGGAATCTAGGTAATACACCTCTAGAGATAAATCTATCTCCGCCTTTAACTCCTCTATATCTAATTTAACCTATAACTTTAACGTCGGATACTATACCCTAACGAGAGCAGGCACAGGATCCTATTACTTTGCGATTTAATAACTTTAGGACTCTACTAACCAGACCTACGTCCCTACTACAGCCTGCAATATAAACCTTACCTTCTCTATCTTAATCTTAAATTAGAGGTAGTTTAAAATTGCTTATAGAGCTTGCGAAGCTTTATTTAGATTAGGAGAAGAAGTTTAGCAGGGAATTATATAATGTTCTTAATTTAAAACTACGTATTTTCTATAACTATTGCTAGAAGGTAGGAATAGAATCTAATTAATACTATAACGCCTATTCCGTTATGCTTAAGGGCCAAGCTAGTACCTTCTATTATGATTGTTTGGCAGGAAAAAGATATAATTTTAACCGCATAATATATAAGTTGGGATGCTACTTTAAAATAGAAGAAAATAAGCAGCAGTATATATTAGAATAGAGAGAGACTACCTTCCTAAGGATCATTGCTATAAACCCAGGTATCCCTTGGCTTAATTATCTTTAAAAGCTCTTTAATTAACTTTAGATAATTTAGCGTGGTTTATCCAAATCATATTAAGAGGATTTTAGCCTATGTAATTAAGTTATTAGCGTATACTAAGGCGTTAAAGAATATAACCTTGCTCTCTTTAACCCTATAAATACTTATAAAGGTATATATACTTAATTAAGATCTTCTATTAGCACTACTCTACGCTCTTAAAAAGTATAGCAATTTAACGCCTAACTCCAACCTACTTTAATTAACCCGCCTAACCAATATAATTACAACTAAACTAATTAAATATATGGTGACCGTAGTAGGCAATATAGTAAAGGGTATAATTAATAACTATAAGGTAAAGGTAGAGATCCTTATGGAGGTTTATTTCAAAGTAATTGCTAGAAGAAGTGCTATATTTATAAGAAACCAAATTGCTAGTTAACTAGGCATTCTCTTAATAAGTAAAAGGAGGCATATAATAAGTTTCGCCAGAGTGTAAGAAATATTAGAAATTATAAGGTTATCGTGGCTTACTTTTAAAGCTTCCTGGTTTAATATAAAGGCGTAGAAGATCTTAAAGGTAAGGTTAATAAGGCCGAATAGCCCCTTATAGATATAGAAATTAAGAACTACTCTCCTAACCAATACTTTACTAAGTATAGTAAGGTAAATGGCTTATAAACTATCGCTGTTCTTAATAACTAATCTATGCTCCATTCTATTACGAAGTTAGATATCTTTAATAAGCTAAAGGAGAGTTCTGCGTTCTTGTTTAACAATAGATACTCAGCAAATATCTTCTATGGTATTATACCAGATACTAGAGCCGTAGGAGTATCTATAGCAGGAGAACCTTAAGTTTAAGCTCTTTAGTAGCTAGATAACTCTATTTAGATTAACTAATTAACGGCAGGCTAATATACAATACGTTTTAGCAAGGGTACCACAATCTCTCTCGGTATAATTAGGGTCTAAACCCCCTTAGGGTATATTACCTTCCACATTATTCCCACAAACACTCCGTTTCTATTTTGCATTAGAGATATAAATTAATTAGGCGTTAAGCTTAATAACCTTAAGAATATACTTATTTAGGGAGATAATTGGGTGCCCATTATATATAAGTAGGGTTACCCCTAATTACTCCTTTATTAACTAGAAAAGAGTATTGCTTAAAGCCACTTAACTAAGTTAGAGTTACGCCAACTATACTATTGTTTTGGCCACCCATCTGTTTATTAATTGCTTAGGGTTCTTTAATAAGCAGGCCATAAAGTTAAAGTTAAGGTAATTAAGCATCTTATAAAGTACTACTATTACTGCTAAATAAACTAGAAGTCCCCTAGCCGATTTAAGTTTACCCTTAAAGATAATTACGACTTTAACTTCTATATTATTGTTAACGTTATATATCTTAGCGGCAAGCTAGTACTCTAAGTTGTTAACCTTTTAACCTCCTTCTAAGCCGCACGTTTCCTAAAGGATATATTAGCTAGGAACGTATAGGATACTCTTTAATTATGCTAGATTAATATCTACCTAGGACCCCCTAATTAAGTTATTTATAATATAGGAAGAAACTTCTTATCTACAGAGTTTTGGTAATAGGCAAAGGCAATGGAAATTAAGGTTAAGGAAGTCCCTATTAAGGCATATAATAGTATTAGAAAAGTAGAACGATATTATACACCATTACGCTAAGTATATAAGATTATTTCTTCGGAATTAGAGGGCGCTAGTAAAGAGCTTATCTTACAGATAGCTGTTAAGGCTGTTAATAATTCTGCTGGCCCAGATAGGCTCGTACCTACGTTACTAGTCTTTAGCGCCTACCCTTAAATAACTAATAATTCTCTACCATCTCTATCCGTTATATAATAAGCTAAGGCTATCTATAAGGCAATAAAGGAGGTGCGCCGCATCTACGCTATACGCTAGGTTAATAACGTATTAAGAATAAGAAACGGTCTAAACACCTTAATAATAATAGATCTGCCACTCCAATCTAAAGTACAGGTATAGCGTAAGAAGGGAGGCTAGTTAGGCCTATATAAACTTATTATAATTAATAGTCAAACTTATACTCTTTAGATGCCCTATAGACCTACTTAATTCTACTTAACCGTTATTAAGCCCTACTATAGGGATAATAGTTTTAAGCCTTTATAAGATACCCTAGAGGATACCCTAGAGGAGAACCACAATTAACGTGCTCTAAAAGGCGACTATAATTCTAATATAATTATAGCAGATATACCGTAACCACGACGCGGTAGAGGTCGCCTAAAAGGATTATAAAATTGCTAACATTTTATTAATTTTAAAGAGCAATTTGTTGCCGCTATTAAGAGTAGAGTTAAATTATTAATGGCCTTTATAACAGCTAAAGAGAAGGTGGACTTTAAGCTTGCAAAACAACTTTAAAAGGAAGGCTGTATTATAACTCTAGGAGCCCCTTTCCAAGCATCTAACAAGCAGGAGATTAACGGTCTTATTATAAGAGGAGTTTTTAAATTTGAGAAGTATAACCCTACTAAGTTTAATAGAGTTTGTATCTTTAAGTTAAGAATGGTTAATAAGATTAAGGGCAAAGCTACTAACACCCCATTTAAGAAGTTAAGGCTAGTTATTTAAGGTTATAACGATAATAGTAAGGAAGTAATTCTTATGCAATCCCCTATAATTTAACAAGCTAGTTAGCAAGTTATTATTACGCTAGCTCCCTCCTTAATAAAGAATAGAATAACGGTTTATTTATAAGATATTACTTAAGCCTATACTTAATTAGAGACGCACCTTTAGTGCTTAATATTGGCATACCTTCTAGAGTAAATTCGCCACTAATATCCTGAAGATACAATTATAATTGTGCTTAAGCCATTATATAGAATCGCAGAGGTAGGAACTTATTAGTGGGCTACCTACAGCAAGCACTATAAAGAGAAGCTTTTAATAACTACTTCTATATTTAATCTATACTTCCTTATTATAACTACAGGAACCCCATTTGGAATCGTTAGCATATAAACTAATAATATAATTATTTTAGGAGACGAACAATTCTTAGCTCTTAAAGAAGATAAGCTAGTAAAGGCAAATCTTATAGTAAAGCTAAAGGAAAAGCTTAACTTAACAATACTATTATTCTTTAATGGATGCATCCTCTCCCTAAACGAGGATTCTATTGCTTTACGCTAGAAGGGTTAAGGCAAGAAGATTAACATTATTAATATTAATTCTCTAAAGCAAGGATATATAGAGCAACGCGCTTATAGAGCTTATATTGCTTCTATCTATTAACCTAAGGCTTTATTTAATCTCTCTATTACTGCTTAACACTAGAAACCAACTAAGGATAACGTTCTTACCCTAAATAAGCGTCTTTCCTAGCAAATAAACCATCTTAATTGGGGACTACTCTACGTACCTATTAATCTTCCCACCGCTAAGCTCTTTGTATTTATTAATAGATTGTTTATAAATAATAAAGATTTTAGCTCCTAGCTAGGATATAAGATTATTATTACGAATAAATCTACTAGGGAGAATAACTTCACGATCCATAGCAATCTTATCTATTAGAGCTTAACTAAGAGCAAGCGCGTTACTTAAAGCGTTCTAGCGTTAGAGATATATAGAATGGTTAGCGGAGTTAATATGGCAATTGCAATTAGAACTACCCTAAAGATAATTATAGATCAACTTAAACTTCCTATTATCCCTATAATTATATATACCAACTTATATTCCCTCTATAAGTGTTTAGTTAAGCTTAGTACCATAAAGGAGAAGCGTCTCATAATTAACATTATGGCACTTTGTTAATCTTACAAACGGTAAAAACTCTTTAAGATTTAATGGATTAACAGTTAAGACAACCTAGTAGATATAATAACGAAGGCAAACCCAAACAAGGCTCTAGAAACGTTTATTAACACAAATACTCTACATATATAAGTTAAAGGTTAGGTTAAAAGGGAGTTTTTTAGACAGCAAGACTTATATTATAATAGTAATGGTAAGTAAAAAGGACTAATATTCGTTACGCTAATTAAGCGGTATTTATATACAGATGGCAACCACAAAAGAAGAGTTGCCAGTGTCGGGAATAAGGCAAGCGGTCGTCACGTGTCGTTACGTACCGCCGCGACACTAGCGTGGCGAGGAGCCTTAAGCTCCTCGCCCTCCCTCATTCCAATTAATAAGCTTTATTAACCAACATTACTATAACCTACTCGAGTAGTCGTTATTGGTGAGTCACCCTGTGTGACTAACAATAAGGAACCTTCCTGGTTAAAGTATTAAGTTATCTAACTCTAGTACTTCCATTAGGTACTAGCCATATATATACTTAACGTCCCTATATTTTCTCTTATCTAGTACCCAATATATTCTTATTAAGTACTTGCGGTTTTTATCTTTTGGTACCCTATATATATTATCTATAAAATAGAGTTTTCTCCCCACATGTAAATAAGGAGTAGTCCGCGTGGGCCCAATAGGGATCCGAATCGGACGTTAAGCAATGAATATTATTATTATTATATATTATCTATATTATCTATATACGCAATCTATACTAATATATAATACGCTAGGTATTTTAGGCTAACTCTTAGTTTATCTTTATCCTTAAATTTAAACCTATATTATACTAATCTGGGTATTACCTTTTTGTTTACTGGTACTGATATTTACATTATCTCTCTTTAGTTTATAGCTTATTCTTCTAGATTCTTCAATATTATAATTAGTGCTCACTTTATGTAGCTTATTTATCTTTCCAATATTGCCTAATCTAGTATAGCTTTCTCGTCTAACTATATACAGAAATCTTCCTACTTATTGTTTCTTCGCTACCTATACCACTTACGGTATAGCTCCGTAAGTGTATACAATCTATTTATAAGGAAGTATCTTTTTATTACTACATTATTATAACCCTTTATATATCGTTCCGCGAACCTAGTTATAATTTCTAGATCCTCTTCTTGTTCTAGTTTATTTAACTACTAAGCCCTTAGCGTTCCTATTCTTGGTCTATTAATAACTTTTTATACGGGTGCTCTGTCCCCTATACACCCTAGTATATTAGATCTCTAGTCTAGTTTCTGTTTTTACTATATAAGAATTTATTATCTAAACTTCTCTATAGTTTCTTTTACTCCTTACCTTATAAGTAAATCAGTGCTTTTATTAGTATTTAATATCAATATAAGACCGTATTGAAGTTGATATTGAAGACGATTTTGTTATTAAATAGATTACTAAATATTGAATCTGGATTGTGTATATATAGAGCCTTGACATGGTAATCAAGCTCCATACGGCTCTAGGCTTTAGTAGAGCTTTAAAATACAACAGCTCTTACCGCTATCGTCAACTTCGCGATCTTTGGCTTAGCGTATTTGGTGGTGGCTTATTAGGCTCTCCTATTTAGGCCAAAGAGTTTTAGCTGCTACGTTTACCGCTACAAGCTTCCCCTCGGCTATAATATTACTAAGCAGCCAACTTTTTAAGCACTTAGTGTACAATATATTTACCTAATAAATTTAAAATATATATGTATTACTTAAAGGCCAAAGTCATTTACTAAGGCATTTACACCTTATTTTTACTACCTTAACTCTAAAATTGTCAATATTTAATAACTTTCAGTATTGAACATATTGTATTGAGATTGAATATTGAATGTAAATTTTCAATATTTAGTAAATGTTAAACAATATCGAATATAGATAAAAGCACTAAAGTAAATCCTTAAAATCTTTTTGCTTCTTAATTGTTATGTATACTTTTTAACCTTTAGGCTAAACACTACGTTTACCTAGAATTGTTATAGATCTTATTCGTTCTTTAAAATCTTGGCTCCCTAGGAATCACCATCTTATACTTATTTATATATCTTTAAACTAAGCTACTATTCTTTCCTATTGGGTTTCGTCTATTATAGGTTCTTAGGTTTCTCTTATCTCTCCTTAAGAATCTTAAGCCTATAGCCTTTTACCTTTATTAAGTAGTAAATTAGCACTAGTAGTTATCTACTTGCTTAATCCCTTTAAAATACTTTTCTTTCCGTCTTATAAAGCGATAAATACCGTATCTAACAGAGGTATAATCCCCGTTACTAAACCTTGCTCTATAGTAATCTTAGTCTCTACTTTTAATATAACTTCTCTAAGGTCTATATACTTTTAGTAAGCTACTCTTATCGCCTTATTATTGGTAAATATTTCGCCTAGCTTAAAATTATTGTCTTTAATATTTAACCGGTGTATTAGTTTGTTAGTTCCCTTAAACTTTAATAACTTTAGCTCCTATAGCCAATAGCTTACGCCATACTTAGCGTCTTTATAAATTTGGTATATATATATTATTCATTGCTTAACGTCCGATTCGGATCCCTGTTGGGCCCACGCGGACTACTCCTTATATACATGTGGGGTATAAATTTGGTATATGTTATTATAATAAAACGCAAAGTGCTTAATTAAATACTCCTTAGTTCCGCGTAATATACTTATATCTATATTTTTATTCTCTAATAATCTAGTGACCTTTACTGGTAGTTACTCTAACCACCTTTATAATCTTTAGCAAAATAACTTTATTTTCCGCAATTTATATAAGTTCCTTTTTTAAACTATTAATTTTATTATAGAGTCCACCTAAACGTCTTCTGCTATTAAAATCCTTAGTTTAGCCTCTGCTTCTTAAACCTCTAATTACTTAATTTTTATTCTCTAAGTTTTTATAGTTTCTTATTCCACTTTTTAGATTCTCTGGTACTGCTTAGATCCATTAGCTCTAGTCCGCTATTCTATAGTTTTTAGGTTAGTTATTGCGTACTTTACGTCTTATATAATTATAGAACTCTATATTGCCCTTTTTAGCTTATTTCCTTTGGTAGATTCTATTATTAATCTTAATTGCTTAGTTAATTAACTCTTATATAATGGCCGCATTTTCTATAAAAATCATCACATCCTAGACTTTTACTTTAAGTCCCTGTTTATACTGTACTATATGCGCCCTATTATTCTATTTAACTTATATTATAAGCGTTTAAAACTGCGTTATATACTTAATTGCTAAAGTTTATTATACTAGGTTCTAGAGTTTTCTTTCTACCGTAATTATCGCTTTAGGGTCTCTAAATATCTATATTAATTATTTTGCGAATTTATTCTAGCTAAATATTACGGACGCTTTAAGTACGATGTTACAACTACTTAGAGAAGAGTCGGCGGAAGCTAGTTAGTTAATATAGGCATGGTCCAGGATAGAACCGGTGGAACCATATAATAAGGAATAGTAAGCGAGTCACATAATATTATACGCAGTATACAAAGTATACGCAGTATACGCCCGCGTATAACACGTATAACACGTACCTTACGTACAAGAGAGGATTTCTTAGGAGTATAGTTATATATTTAAAGGACCTTAGTCCCTACCATAGATAGTTCTCTCCTTATAGTAAATCTTAGAATACAATTAGAGTTAATCTGTTAGGCAACCACTCTACTAGTTATTATTACGTTGTTAATTTATTCTTACCTATATACCTAGCCTAATAATAGGACCCACCGTAGTTCCTACTATAAGGTTCCGTTACACATTTACTACTAAGGTTATAGTATTAAACAAGATTAAATAACATACCACCTAAAGCACTAGTTATAACGGCGTCAGCAATAGCTATAACCTTAGGACCAGGAGATACCAGTATAGACAATAGGGATTCTTAAGTGGTTACGCGAGGTTAGTTATAGAAAATAGTTAATTACTTATAAGACAATAATAGGATACTTAAAGAACACATTAATAGAATTAAAATAGTAAAAATTAAGCTACCTTTAATTAAACAATTCTTAGGAAAGAAGTTAAAGCTTAAGGGATTTCTTATATAGATACACTTTAAAGTAGTACAGAAAGGAGTAAAGTTAGCAATATTATTAGATCAAGTAGCCTATGCAGGATTGTTCCTAACAGGGAGGGCACTTAAGTAGTTTAAGCCATATCTTACAGAAATACAGGCTAATAGCATAACAACTACTAACTAAGACGTACGGTATATATTTGCTAGTTAGAACAGATTTATAGAACAACTAATATAGATATTTAGAGACCTAGAGGCCACAACTATAGCAGAACAAAAGCTTCAGAACTTAGTATAACACACTTTAGTAATTAAGTATACAACATAGTTTCAAATGTTAGCTATATAGGTTAAGTGGAATAATAGGGCGCTTATAGCACAGTATAAATAGGGACTTAAGGCTAAAGTCTAGGACGTAATTATCCTAATAGAAGATACGGATACCCTAAGGGAGTTAATAGATTAGTTAATAAAGATTAATAATAGGATCTATTAAAGGGAATAAGCTAAAAGAGGGCAAGATAGAGTTCTATAGTTATATAAGGCGCAGAGTACGCAACAATAGACACTAAGTTAAAAACTATAAAATGGCGTAGAGCTAATAGACCTAAGCGGTACTAAAGAAACCTAAAAATGGGAAAAGAAACTATAGAAACCTAAAGGTTAAGGATTAAGTAATTAAAGGACCTAGGAGTAGAGGCTAAACCAGGGATCTTAGTAGCAGAAGACATTTAGGCGGACTCTATAGTAAAAAAAGTAGTTTAAAGATGGAGCTTGCATAAATTATAGAAAACTAGGTTATTTTGCTAGAGACTATAGAGGTAGTTAAAGTAACTATGTGGTAAAGGGAACAAGGCTAGCAGACAGCATATATATATAAAGGGACAACAGTGCACTATAAGGAACCAAAGAGTGTTTAATTAATAGTTTTGCGTATTATTATAACAACATATACCGAATTCATAAGGACGCTAAGTATAGCGCAAGTTATTAGCTATAGGAGCTATTATTATCTAAGTTTAAAGGAACCAACAAACTAGCTTATAAATCGGACATTAAAGATAATAAATTTAATAAAGGCAAAGCATTTACTAACAATAAGGCAATAAGGGCAGCTTACTAAAAGCATATAGACCTTAGAGAAGTCAAAACAGAAGTAAAGACTAAGACTATTACAGAATAAGGTTTAGTAATGGGTATTACAATACCATTAAATACAATTTCCATCGCTTTATAAGACGATAGGAGTAATATTTAGAAGAAACTAAGTAAGTAGACAACTACTAGTGCTAGCTTATTACTTAATAAAGGCAAAAGGCCACAGGCTTAAGATTCTCAAGAAGAGATAAAAGAAGCTTAAGATTCTTAAGATGAGATAAGACACACCTAAGGACCCACAGCAGATGAAAACCAATAGGAAAAGGTAGTAACTTAGTTTAGTAACAAACAAATAAATATAGGACGCAAGTTTAAGAACTATAAGTTCAGAGAACAAATAAGAACATTAATAATTCTAGGTAAACGTAGTATTTAGCCTAAAGATTAAACAGTTAATACTAGGATTAAAAAGCAAGATAACTATAAAGATCTAGCTACAAGACGCAGAAAATAAGAAACTATAAATAAGTTCAGAACAAGAATCATTATATAGTAAAAGCAAAAGCTAGACAAGAGATTAGCTATGCTAGGTTATATAAAGGATAGAGCACCCGTATAAAGAGTTACTAGTAGGCCAAGTGCAGGGACACCTAAGGTAAAGTAGTTAGACAAACTAGAATAAAAAGAGGATCTAGATATTCTAACTAGGTTTAAAGAAAGACATACTAAAGGATATTATAATATAGTAATAACAAGGTACTTTCTAATAGATAGATTATATACACTAAACCAGTTATACGGAAAGTGGTATAGGCAACGACACAACAACAAATAAGAAGATTTTTATATATAGCTAGATAAAAAAGTTGTCTAAGACCAACCCATTACAGAAAAACGCATAAGTTATATTAAAGGAGCGTTAATTATAATGTTAAGAAACCTAGAAGAAGGATCTAGGGACTAGAAAAGTAAGCAATAAATCTTAATACCTATAATAGAAATACCAGTAGTTAAGTTAACTAGGTATAGGTTTAAACTTAAAAATAAAGACAAACTAAGAGTTAACCTAAAACATATAGCGCATTATACACTATTATGGATAGCTTGTGTGGATGACACGTGCAATATATATAGAGCACTAAAAGATAAGAACCGGAAGTACCTAGTAAGGATATATTAGGCACTAGAGGAAAAGCGGTTTAGGAACGCTAAGTATATACATAAATAGCACCTAGTAGAAGTACAAGGTTAAGAAGACTTAACGCTTTAACTAGGAAGATTCCTTATAGAAGAATACCTAGACGGATAATAGTAGTGGGAGTGCCTAGAGAACACTTATCTATAGTATATAGAGGAAAAGAAATAAACTAAGTATTAACTAAAGTTGGACTAAGTATAAGCAGGATTAAGCAGCTAACAATTAGGAAAAGGGGAGGCGTATAAAACTAGAGGGAACTAGTATTAAAGCCTTAGACCCTTAAAGGAATTTAAGAACGACACCTAAATTTATAAGTTAAGTAGCAAGATCAGCAGTTTAAAGCGTTGGTAAATAGTAGAGCAACTAGGAACTACATATCACTAAAGGCAGTGGAAAGAATAGGGTTACTATATAGACAAAAGAAACACCTATATCCACTTATAATAATTTTAGGAGATCAGATAGCCTATAAAGGAGGCGTTATTAATCTCAAAATAGGACCTATTTAGATAACTATTAAAGGGAGGCTAGTCAGAATGTCTTTTAATATCCTACTATTAGGATAGGATAAGGCGATACTAGGAATACCTTAGTTATAGGAGTACAATCTAAAGATTAATTAGGTTATAGGTTAGGTCAATATTAAGAATACTTAACGGCGCAAAATACAATAGTAAACCAAGTTGGTATAGTACCAAGTTAGAGCGATATATAAAGAGACTAAGTAAGGCTTAAGTTATATACCAAAGAGATACTATAAGTATAGAAAAAAGTTATAGTTACTAAAAAGTAAAAAGCTGTTAGAGTATATAGCATAGGACCACAAGATAGAATTGGAAAAGGGAATAAGTCTAAAGTTCTTTCCAATCTATAAGCTTACTAAAACGGAGTTAGTAGCGCTTAAGGAGTTTATCCAGGAGAACTTACGCAAGGGATACATTAGACCGTTATAGTTATTAGTAGAATATCTAGTACTATTTATCCCAAAGAAAAACGGAAAACTTAGGATGTATATAGACTACAAACAGTTAAACAGTATTACACAGAAGGATAGATATCCTTTACCCTTAATTAGCAAAATCTAAGACAGAATAGGCAACGTAAAAATCTTTATAAAGATAGATCTAAGATAGGTATACTATTAGATTAGGATTAAGGAAGGCAACAAATAGAAGGCAGCCTTTAGGTTAAAGGAAGAACTATATAAGCCATTAGTTATACAATTCGGGCTTATAAACACACTAGTAACATTCCAGAAGTAAATTAATAGTATATTAGAAGAACACCTAGATGAGTTTATTATAGCATACCTTAACAACATTATTATCTACTTAGAGAATGAGGAAGAACATAGAAAACACATTAAATAGGTTTTAAAGAGACTACAAGAAGAATAGATGCCAGTAGTAATAAAGAAATGCAAGTTCTTTACCAGAAAGACTGATTTTGTAAAATTTATTATTAAACTAAGAAAAATCAGCATAGACCCAAAGAAAGTTAAAGCTATAGTAAGTTAGCAAGAACCAGAGAATGTTACGCAGTTAAGGTCGTTTCTAGGGTTTTATAACTACTACAGGAGGTTTATAGCACAATGGTTAAAAAGTATTAAGCTATTTATAAGACTAACAAAGAAAGAGGAACTATAGGTTTGGGGTAGTAAATAGAGGGAGCTGTTCCAGGAACTTAAAGAGTTATTTACCTAAGAACCAATTCTCAAGATCTATCAACCAAAGTTAGAAACGGTTGTTAAGATAGATATATTAGACTTTGCACTAGGAGCATATTTGCTATAGAAGTACTAGGACGCATAGCATCCAGTAGCGTACTATAGTTGGAAAATAACACTACCAGAGTTAAACTATAACATCTATAATAAGGAGTTGTTAGGTATAGTTGCAGTACTTAAGGAATAAAGAGCATTCTTATAAGGCACAGAGAAACTATTTATAGTTAAGACGGACTATAAGAACCTTACAGGATTCCTAATAATAAAGGAACTTAACTAAAGATAGGTTAGATAGGCGGAAATGCTTATAAAATACTATTTTAAAATTCAGCATACTAAGGGTACAAATAACACACGAGCAGACGCTTTAAGTAGAAAGGCTAAACTATAAAGTAATAAAAAGCTGTTAGGAGCTTTGTTACGGAAGGATTAAGACGGATTAATTAGGTATAATTATCTAAAGATTACAGCAACTAAGGAAAGTTAGATCTATAAGTTACTAGAGAGTAATTGGATATAGAAGATCCAAGAAGTATAAGCAGAGGATCTAGACTTAGAGTAATACGAAAACAGAGAAGCAATATATATGCCTAAGTCTATTACAGAAGAATTTATTAAGGAATTTCATAAGGGAATAATATAGGGACATAATGGAGCTACAGGCTTAGTGTTAAGACTTTAAAAGGAATATATTATTTAAGAAATCTAAGGACTAGTAAGACAAGTTATAAAGAAATGTCTAGATTGCTAAAGGAATAAACTAACAAGGCATAAGCTGTATAGAGGGCTACAACCTGTTAAAGTACTAGGAAGACTATAGGAAGTTATATTATAGGACTTTATTATTAAGTTACCAAAGTCAAAAGATCCTATTATAGGATAAGATTATAACGCGATCTTAGTAATAATGGATAAGCTAATAAAGTAGGGATACTTTATAGCATGCACTAAAGAGATATTAGTAGAAGATATCGCTAGAATCTATATAAAGAAAGTATTTACAAAACACGGAGCACTAGACAAGATTATATCAGATAGAGATCTAAGATTTATAGCAGTATTTTAGGAAGTGTTTCTAGCAGAATAGGGAGTTTACGCAGTAACATCTATAGTATATTATCCGCAGACAGACGGATAAATAGAAAGACTAAACTAGACACTAGAACAGTATCTAAGGCATTATATTAATTACGCATAAAACAATTAGGTATTGTTATTACCAGTTACACAGTTTACATACAATATAACACTATAAGAAGGAATGGGGACATTACTATTTAAGGCGAATTACGGATATAAACCAAGAACATTATTATCGCCACATTAAGCAAAAAAGACGAGTAGCATAGCTAAATAAAGAATAGAGACGTTAATAAACCTTTATATAGACCTTATAGAAACAGCCAAACTAGTACAAGAATAAATAAAAAGGTACTATAATGCTAAGAGATCCAAGGGACCAGATCTTAAGGAGGGAGATAAAGTATAGCTACTACACAAAAATTTTAAAAGTTAATAACTAAGCAAGAAATTGGACTATGTTAGACTAGGACCTTTTAAAGTTAAGTAAAGAATTTTATTAGTTATGTATAAGTTAAACCTACTAGCTAAAATAAAGATCTACCCTATATAATATATTACAATGCTAGAGCCAGTACACAGGAATATTAAGCCACCAGTTTACAAGGTAGACACGTATAGAGGACAAAAGGAAGACAAGTAGCAAGTTTTAAAGATTATTAGTTACAAGGATGTAGATAACAAAATATAGTATAAAGTAAAGTGGATAGGCTATAGTAAGGCTACCTAGGAACTACAGTAAAACCTCTTTATAACGATATGGTTTTTGCAGCTAAGCGTATCGTTATAAAGGGGGTATCGTTATATTTAGTATTTGTATATAAAATGCACTCAAGATTAAAATTAGGTAATAATATTGTATATCTACGTCTGCGAAGCCGTAATTGAGCGATCGGCTACACCAAAATACATCGCGATTGACTACTGCTTGGTGTTTTAAGCTCGTCGCCCTTGGATTCGACGCTTATGCCTTAATAGAGTTATAATTACGTCTCTCTCAGAGTCGCTTTGCTGCTCCTTATAAAGTCGAAGCTTTTGTAAGGCTGCAAGCGCCTTATCAAGCTTAATTTGAGGTTAATTAATAACTTCCTTATCTGTTTCCGCATCGCGATTGGGCCCTGCGTAGAGCTTTGCTATACTCTTAATAAGATCCTCTAGCGAATCCTCTACTTCCTTACCCGGCAGCTTAATAAAATCCTAAATATTTGTTACAGCGCGGATCCTTCCTGCTGTATATAGCTGCTCTGCCAGTTGCTCTATCTTATTAATCACGGGAGGATCTATATAATCTTAAGGGTGAGGCCGTGGGCTAATACAAGAGCCAAATAATATAGATTTAATAAAGCAGTTCTTAATTGTCTAGGGCGTAACTTCCCCTTAAGCTGTAATTAACCATCGAATTGCCCATAGAACGTGTATCTGTTTAATTGGATCCTTATCCTAAAGCAAGTGCTCCACTATAAATTGCAGCCAGAATCGCCTGTAGTGTAGCTTAAAGTTTGTAATTATCCCTTAATTAAGTAGCTGGTATACTAAAGTGCAATTAGGAGGGAGAAACTCGACGCATATATTCTTAAGAAAGCCATTCTTAGTAAGCGTTTAAATGGCTGCTTTATAAGCGCTAAAGCTATTAATTAAGAGGAGTATCTTTCTACCTTATATCCTTCTATTAAACCAGGTGAGCCAATTAAGCATAATTACCGTTGTTATCCACGCCTTCTTATTATACCTCCACATAATATTTAACGAGGCTATATTAATGCGATTGGATGCAAAGCAGCGAGGTTATAGTAATAAGCCAATTATAAGGAGAGGAAGCTTGTCCGAACTATCTATATTAGAGCAATAACTAAGAGATATTCTTGCCTTCTCCTTCTTTGTTCCTAATTAAGCCTTAGTAGCCAATATAGTATCTAGTGTAGCCTTCTAAAATAGCCCTGTTTTATCCATATTGTAAACATCCTTTAGTAGATAAGGAGTAATAATCTCTTAAAGCTCTATTATGCGATCTTCTGCTCCTTCTGTATTAACTAAGGCAGCCTTACCGTACTGCTTTCTCTTGCGAATACCGTTGCGATCTTTAAAGCCTTCTATCCATCCTTATAACCACTTTAGCTCAACCATTTCCGCAAATATAGGTATTCGATGCCATAACTAAGTGGCGGCAGCACGTATAAGATCGCCAGTAATAAAAATGCGAGAGTTTTGTAGGCGTTGGTGCTACTTAAAGAGAGCCTCCTCTAAAAGAGGATATTTAGCAGCTCTCCTTTGCTCCTATATGCCTTGCCCACATGGCAATTTAACTCTATTAAGGTGTTAAAATTTATCACTTAGTATTTCTGATATTAAGGATTAATTAATCTTGCAATAGAGGAAGTTGCTTGCCTAGGTAGTGAGCTCTCTTTATAGTAGGCTAGGGTATTTTTAGTGGTAGGCACGTATTTTTTAACACTCGTAATTAGAAAAGCCGTAACGGCGTTGCGCTTTAGAATTTTAATGTCTTCCTATAATAAATATAATAGAATTAAGTGTAGAGAGTAAGATCTAAGTATAAATTTAATGAATTTTAATCGTTGTGTAATGCATTTAATGGCTAAACTTGCGGTAAGCAAAGGCTAAATCTAACGAATTAAAAACTGGTTATAACGATATTGGTGGTAGGTGCTTAACGATATCGTCAAAAGTCAGATTATCGTAATATTATACCAAAAAAGGCTTGATCAAGGGGTGTATATCGTAATATAGATATTATCGTTATATACCCCATATCGTAATAAGGGGGGTTTACTGTACTAAGCAACTTAGAGAATGCTATAGGAAAGGTATAGAAGTATTAGAAGAAAGTAGGTTAGGTAATATTAATAAGGAAGAATCACTAAAGAATAAGTCACCTAAGGGGGACCTAAAAGGAGCAATTGCTAAGCTACTTGGAGTTATTTCCCTTATAGAGGGAGAGCCAGTTCTTTTATTACCTAGCTTGTTAAGACCCTGTTAAACAAGCTTCCACTCCTTAAAACGGACCTTCTTACGCACTTTCTTAAGACGAAGAAGACGGGTAGAGGCCAATAGACGGGCTTTAAGGGTACGCTGTTAAGTAGCTATAGCCTCCTGCTCTGCTTCCCGCGAACAACAAAGCTCGTCTAAGGCGCTTAAGAGCTTACCGTTAAGTTTTATAGCAGTAGATTAAACACGAGACCCTATAATAAGTTACTTAGGGAACTTAAAGACTATTAAGAGTTATAGGATGTGTATACTTAGCGTTAGAGACAAAGCAAACGTCGCAGAATAATTAAACGTTTGCTTTAGTGCACTTTAAACAAGATAAGGGTTGTTAAGACAAAGGACTCGCTATTATAATATACACTAACCCCGCTTTCGCACAACAAGAATATAGAGACGACATTATCTCACCAAGTGATAGTATAGCAGCCACAGTGCGAGCACGACGTTGCGCTTACGAGGAAGAAGAAACTTTAGGTATAATAAGTAAGAATATTAACCAGACTAATTAAACGGACATTACACCTCTAGTAGATGACTTAGAGATATTAGGAATCTTTAAGGACAAAGATAAAGAGAAGGGAAATAGTGTTACAGACGCTTTAAGTACAATGTTATAACTACTTGGAGAAAAGTCGGCGGAAGCTAGTTAGTTAATATAGGCACGGTCTAAAATAGAACCGGTGGAACCATATAATAAGGAATAATAAGCGAGTTATATAATATTATACGCAGTATACAAAGTATACGCAGTATACGCCCGCGTATAACACATATAATATATACCTTACGTACAAGAGAGAATTTCTTAGGAGTACGGTTGTGTATTTAAAGGACCTTAGTCCCTACTATAAATAGTTCTCTCCTTATAGTGAATCTCAGAATATAATTAGAGTTAATCTATTAGGCAACTACTCTACTAGTTATTATTACGTTGTTGATTTGTTCTTACCTACATACCCAGCCTAATAATAGGACCTACTGTAGTTCCTGCTACAAGGTTCCATTACACTAAAGAATATATACCGTACTTCTTAGTTAGTGGTAGATATTCCATTTACCTATACTTTGGTAAGGTATAGTCCTATATATACTACTTAATCTATAGTTATTTCTAGTTTCGCTTCTTATATAACCTTAAAGTATATCCATATAAGAAACTCTTTAAGCTTTAACTTCTCTTCTAAGAATCGCTTAATTAATAGTAACTTAACCTTAGCCGCTCCGATACTGTTTAACTTATCTTTAAATATTCTATTATTGTCCGTTAATTAGTTAACTATTTATTATAGTTGTCTAATCGTAACTAGTTATAAGTTAGTATCTGCTATACTAGTGTTATTACCTAATCTTAAAGTAGTTGCTGCTATTAACGGTGTCATAACTAGTGCCTTTAGTAGTATATTATTCGACTTTATTAATACCGCAACTACGGAGGTCGCTGTCATAAGTTCTTGCACCTTCCTAATTAGGAAGTTAAGTTACTAACTCTCTTAATATATTATTAAATAAGAATTTTTATATTTTTATATAAAACCTTATACGCTTTATATAAATTCTAAGTTAAAGCTATTATATAATTAATAGTATTAAAGTAGTTATTATAACTTAAAATTTGTTAAAATTTATTAGTGTTGTAATTTACGCAGCCGGTATTGCAGCTTGCGTAGCAGTGCTAAAAATTACGCATTTGTAGCGGGATCGTGCCTAAATTTACGTGGGGTAGGCTGATAGCTGCGCACCCGTGACTTCGCGTGCGCAGTCGCTTAATTTCCTAATTAGGAAGGTGCAAGAACTTATAACAACGACCTCCGTAGGTAGTAAACGTATAACAAAGCCTTATAGGGAATACTATAGTAAACTCGCTAATGGGCTAATATAGGTAAATAAGAAGTTAATAATATAATAATAACTAGTGGAGTGGTTGCCTAATAGATTAACTCTAATTATGTTCTAAGATTTACTATAAAGAGAATAACTATCTAGGTAGGGACTATGGTCCTTTAAATACATAATCCTACGCCTAAGAAATGTACCAAGTACGTTAGTACGCTAGTACGTTAGTACGTCCCACATTTCCACATTCCTATATTCCGAACTTATAATATAACTAGCCATATAACTTAGTTATCCCTCGCCCTATAGCTTAATCGGTTCCAGCGCCTCCTATACTATTTTAACTAACCCATTTATATCTTTTTTTAGTAGTCGTACTACTGCCAATATAAGGTCTATAATAAAAAGCAGAAGAAGAATAGTATAGTATTAGGGCCTAGGCCTATATAGAGGAGAAATGGAGATGTGTAAAAGGCTAGTAAAGATAATAGTTAAAAAGAGAAATGAGCTAAAGTAGAGTATAAAAGAATACTAGGAAACTATCTACTGTAATATTATACTGGTTAGACTAACGCTAAAGAGATATATAGGAGCTAAAGGTATAAAGGCTAACTTAAATAAGAGAAACCTAAGCTATAGTATAGTTAATGCTATAGGAGTAAATGCCTAAGGGCTCTAAGGATGCCTAATAAAGGTAGAAAATAAAATAGTAATAGTTTTAAGGATAGGAATTATAGGACTAAAAGATTAGCTTTACTAGGTAGGTATCCTAGTAGGCAGCCTAAGGTATAAATATAGTTAGCTAAAACAGATACTAAAACAGAAAATACTGTTATACTCCTTACACACTAGCTAAAAGGTAATACTTTTAGCAGTTAGTACAGAGAACTATAATATACTACTCTTAATATAAAAAGGCCTTAAGGCGGCTACCTAGAAGCTTAGTAACTAAAATATACTAAACTAGTTCCGGATTATAAAGGAAATAGTAATAAAAGGTAAAGGGGTAAACAATAGGCGCCTTTTAATAACACTATAGTAGTAGAGCAAAGTCTGTAATACTAGTATATCTATAGGCTTATTACGGCAGTAGTAGTTCCTAAAAAGGTTAAAAAGTAAAGTAGTAAAGTACTATACATCGGGAAAATATTCGCAGGATAAGATTTAAGTAGACTTTAATTTTCGCGTTTCGCGTAATTAACATGCAATTTAACCAACTTAATACGCAATTAACTAACTTAACACGCAATTAACTAACTTAACATGTAATTTAACTAACTTAATATGCAATTAACTAACTTAACACGCAATTTAACTAACTTAATATGCAATTAACTAACTTAACATGCAATTTAACCAACTTAACATGCAATTAACTAACTTAACACGCAATTTAACTAACTTAATATGCAATTAACTAACTTAACACGCAATTTAACTAACTTAATATACAATTAACTAACTTAACACGCAATTTAACTAACTTAATATGCAATTAACTAACTTAACAACTTTAAAAGCTAACTATATATTT
>Ga0307507_10003562_pt1 | contig 29806 bp, 4 predicted proteins | sample 7_EM_MG_FD_207223 | JGI IMG/M metagenome (GOLD analysis project Ga0307507, IMG submission 207223) | Populus trichocarpa ectomycorrhiza microbial communities from riparian zone in the Pacific Northwest, United States - 7_EM | ecosystem: Host-associated > Plants > Roots > Unclassified | place... | reverse complement strand
TTTAACTTCCACGCAGTATATTATAGGTAGAGAGCTTCTTACCAAAATTAACTGCTAGGTTAATGAAGTTAAAGCTAATTATCCAAGCAGATCCTTTAAGGATAAGTACTCTATTAGGGCGGCCGCCTCCTACAATTATATAATAGCTTGCAATATTGTCCTATAAGATATCTACACTAAAGTACACGTCTATGAGCTTAATAATATTATAAGGACCTGGCATACAAATAAGAAGAAAGGACTACGTATAGAAGTAGTAGTTATATTAACTAAGACGTCTCTACCTACTCTAGAATATACCTCTCCTTATACTTCTAGTATTACCTTACCAGCTAGTACACAGATAAGCGCGTATCTGTTAAATATTCTTAACCTAGGTGCATCCAATATACCTAAGAAGAAGAAGGGTAATATAAGTATAACTATTACCCAACGTCTTGCCTTACCTAAAAGCATCTTAGTAGAGGTCCTTTTAGGTAATCTAGCTCCTTTAATAGTCTTCCAGTGGCCTTGTACCATAAAAATATGCACCAATAGTGGGGGGACCTACTGGGTAAATAGGAACCCAGAGCTTCCTTATTTTTACCACCCAGTTAATCACCTTATAATAAGGGCGTGGGGTAATTAAATTAAAGATAGTAAAGCTACCAAGGAAAAACCTCCTGCTGCTATTACATCCGTCTTTTAGTCAAGAATGGAGCTGCGAGGGGGATAGGGAGAGGGGGGGGGGTGGTAGGCGCACGGCCTAGGAGGATATTTTTAATTAGGAGTTAATTATGGCTATTATCCTACCTAAGGCCAATATACCCCCCCCCCTATAGGCCCCCCCCCTAACTACTATACTAATACTAGAGGATAATAGAACTTATTTTAAATACTTTAGTAACTACCTTAACCACCTCCAGTAGCTCCGGCTTTAGTAAGTACCCTACTACCGCTAGCGCTACCAACTAGTCCTATTACTAGTGACTCCGATTCTAAGGAAAGACTTCGCGAATTCTTTAACTAGGTAAGAAAACGGCCTAGCTAAATAATACTAAAGCTTTAAACTGAACTAAAATCTATTCTTAATATACTTATTAAGAACTTCTATAACTTAGAGGCCTTGCGTATAGGGATAAGCGAGCAGGTATAGGAGGAGAAGTTAGGCCTCGCAGTAGGTCTCCTACTACAACTAAGGCGTGAACTTAAGACATTTTAAGTAATATAAAAGGGATAGTAAGTTATTAATTTCTATATACCCAGCACCAAATTATAAAAGATTACGTCCCTAACTAGTTCTCTACTAGGTAGCTAGCCTGCCGAAAGTATTTTTTTACTAAGCAATATAACCCTATATACTATACACCAAACTACAGGAATATACCAAAGCTTTAATAGTCCTTAATTATATTAGAGTTTAATTAAATCTATGCCTTTAGATTATAAAAAGAAAGCTTAATTAGGTTAAACTCTAGGCAATAAGGAGGAAGATATTTAATATAGATTTAGGCAGCTATATAGAGGTTTATAAATTCCTACATCTACTAGTTAAAATATATAGCTCTACTATATATACGATTATTTTCTTACCTAGCTTTTATATATTGAAGCGTTATTTAATACTAAGATTATATGGCCAGGAATATAATATAGTAGAACTATAGATTTAATCTAGGCGTTAAATATTTCAGCAGTTATTAAGCCCTACCAGATAAAAGTCCTAGGGAGGTAGCCGTTAACTATATAGGTAGGAAGAATACTCTAACATTCTAACCGCTTAATTAATATAGTATTAATCACAGGAATATTTATAGGGCTCTAGCCGAACTTTTTATACCTAGTCCTCTTATTGGCCCCTAATTCGTTAATAAATATAAGGCGATTAACGTCCTATATATATTAGCGTCCTTTCTATGCAGCATATAGGTCCTTAGAGCGCTCCTACGCTCTCCTTTATACTACCTTTCTACTCTACCTATTACGTTGGAGAGTTCGCCAAATTAATAAAAAAGATGCTATAATATTACAATCGTCCTATAGAAACCAGGCCATTTTATTAAGGAAGGCAGTTAGGTGGTCCTCTAGATAAGCAATAAGGGCCTATATAAAATATTAGCACACTTAACACTATAACATTATATATCACAAACTTTCTTATATGCCTTATTTATAGCTCTTGGCCGCCCAGTCTTAAGATTAGGGGGGGGGGTATGCCTCCCTATAGAGGTTAAGATTAAGCTGGATTCGGTATATAGTTGAAAGGTATAACTTTATAGCTGCTGCAATACACTTAATAGACCAATTAAATAGAAAAGCTACCAGAATTTAATAAAGCTGCCATTAAGGGATTCGTTTTGGCATAAAAGGCAAGTATAAGTGTATCAGGCGTGGCAGGTATACGATTTGTATGGTAAACTCACCAAAAGTCGATGTTGTGTGTGCGTGGCTCGCTTAATTTGATTTTCGCAACACTTTTGCAAACCACAATATGAACTACGTTAGGCTAGGTGTATAGGTAAATAAGAAGTTAATAATATAATAATAACTAGTGGAGTAGTTGCCTAATAGATTAACTCTAATTATATTCTAAGATTTACTATAAAGAAAGGAACTATCTAGGTAGGGATTATAGGTCCTTAAATACACACCTATACTCCTAAGAAAGTTATTACTATCTGCTCTGTCTACTCTATTTACTTTATTATAGATCTTATAGATTATACAGATTATATAGATTATATTACATGACCTTGGCTACTATTTCCCATTATATGGCTCTACTAGTTCCATTCTGGACTATACCCTTATTAACTAACTAGCTTCCTCTGTCTCTTCTCTAAGTAGTTATAATATTGTACTTAAAGCGTCCGTAACAAGGACCGTTCTTTACGCTAAATAGCATTACTAGGTATTTAAAGAGTCCCTATTATATATAAAAAGCTATATATTTTTTATCTCCTTTATATATACGGATTTTATTAAAGGCAGTAACTATATTAAGCTTTGTAAAGTACTATACCTTTACTAAATGGTTAAGCATTTCTTAAATTAGGGGGATTAGATATTAGTTTTAAATTATAATTATATTTAAAGCTTAATAATTAATATAGAATCTTAAGCCTCCTTTTAGCTTTTTAATAAATAGTATAGGTAAAGCAAATAGAGATTAACTAGGGCGAATAAATCCTTTTTCCAGATGCTTGTTAAGGTATTATTATATTATAAGTAGTTCTTCTTATAATATACCATATAGCGGACTAAACTTTAGTGTTATACCAGGCTTAAGTTCTATCTTAAAATCGTGCTTATCTTAGTATAGAGCTAGTTAGTCTATAAATTGTTTTTTAAACTTGTTAATTAGATTATAATACTCTTTAGGCATAAGAGGTTAAGAATTAATATATTATTTCAATTCTAGTGCTTTCTTAATATCTTCTATAATTATAGCAAAGATTTTATAATCTTATCTTTTTGCTAATAAGATAAAAGGCGCGGCCTATATTATACGAATTTTAAGAGGTTTTAATAAAATATCTTTGCATTCTTTACTATAATTGGTAGTTATAGATTTATTATATTGGCTTAAGGTTTATGGCAAGGGCAATTTATATTATATTAAATTTAAATAGTTATATACATGTTTATAGAGCAAATAGTTTTTTAAGCAGTAACTTTAGCAATAAGTTATATAGAACTTTATTATTTCTTTAACCTAACTAATTAAGGGGTTATATCGCTTTAGCCATCTATATCTAAGTATAACTTTATATTTGTTTGTATCAACTTAATGATACAAGTGAGTCATATCCCGGGGCACGAAATACGTATAGTATCGTATGCTCTTTGGGATGGTGGTGACTGTCGATTGTATTGAAGCAGACTACGTGGTCTATATACTGATGCGACCTCCCCCTGATTAGTCAGTGCTTCAGGGGTGCACTAGACGCGTAAGCGGGTGGTTGGTGCACCGAACGCGTAAACGCGTAATTGGTGTACCGTACGCGTAAGCACGCGTTCGGTACGACAGGTGCTGTAATTATACAATATTACTTTAAGGCTATTATAAATAAGGAAATATATTTAAGGTATTTGCCTATCTGCATTTTTACTAGAGCGTAGTATATTAGTTTGCTATATATTAAGGGTTTGCTATTAAAGCCTTATAGGCCTTAAGGCTTATTAAGTTTCTTTAAATTTAGGCGTTAAGTTTTTGTATAGTTTGTATTAATAAAGCCTATGCTAGTAGCTCCGCTATCTAATAGAATTTATACTTCCTTCCATTTTCTAAGTATTTAAATTTCGCTAAGTATATTAAGGGGGTTAAATTATATATTAGCGCTAGAAGAGCCTAGACGCTTATACTCTTCCACTTTTTATTCTAAGGCATAACTTAGCGCTAGGACGATTTATTTTCTAGGTTAACTAAAGGTAAGATGCTTTGTGGCAACTAAGTATAATTTATAGAGTAGGTATAATTTAAGGACTAGGAGGAACTATAGCAGACTTTTTTAAAAGGGTAGGTTTAACAATTCCTTTAAATATATCCCTTTTTACCATATCTAAAGTATTCTCTATTTATAGCTTAAGTTCTTTATTTATTAGTTTCTAAGGGTGTATAAGATTAAGCGGCATTAAGGTCTATAGGGTTGTATATAGGGCTTTTAGGTTTTAGAGACGGATCGCGCTTTAAGGTATATACTAGTTTTATAAAGTTCTAGACATAAGGTATAGTTAGCTTTAGAGAATAAGTCTGTTTATTATATTAAAGGTCCTTATTAATTTATTAACATATTATAGCAAATTTAGATAGGTCTTTTAGTAGCTCTCTACCTACTAACTAGGCTCTAATTTTATCTAAAATAGCTTATTAAAGGGTAGTGACTTTAGCGGCTTTATTCTAATCTAACTTACTAATAAGGCCTAAAAATTCTAAAAAGAAGCTAGTAAAGTCTTGGTTCCATTATTATAGGTTTTTAAGATTAGCAATAGCTATACTCGGGCCCCGTCGGGTTCTTTAAATGCTGCGCAGCCCCCACCTAGTGGGGGCCTACACCCTCAACACAAAAACACCCTCAATACAAAATCAATCCTATATATACAATCCTACACGTATTTTTACAGCCACAACCTTCCTGCGCACCCAAAATGACGAAACGGAAGGTTAATGCATATACCATTGAAGCTTAGAGGATCGTAGAAATTGTAAAGGAGCTTAAGGCCCTGCCGTATAAGCCCAATTTAAAGCAAGTTTCAGACGATCGGAAATGCGACTATGATAAGCTCTGGAGGGCCTATTAAGGCTATAACAGCAAGTCTACGCGTTATGCACCTAATAGGCGCTTAGATAATGTAGAGGAGCTTGCCTTAAAGCAATTTCTTGACCATGTAGATAGTATTGGATTTGGAATTTAAAAGGAGATAGTGCGCGATATAGCCAATTCAATTTTGGCCCAAAATCACACTACCCTACATAATAACGACGAACTTCCTCCACAGGTTGGAATACACTAGCCACAACGTTATCTGGATAAGTCCTTATACAAGCGTACAAAGGCTAAGCCTATGGAGACTGCCTAGAAAAAGGCATAGGAGCCTACCTATATTAAAGGATGGTTTAATAACTTCTTAGTCTATTACTAAGAATATAGAATTATACCAGCTGATTTCTGGAACTTTGATAAGTGCGGTGTACGTCTTAGTATTGCAAAGAATTAATTAGTTTGGACGAAGAAAGGACAAGAGGTATTTATTCCTTATTTAAATAGTTAAGAGCTTGTGACTCTAGTGGAAACTATACGCTTAATTGGTAATTATATTACTCCAATAATAATTATTTCTGGCCAGAATTTAATGGAGGAATGGTTTACAGACTTGCCAGCTGGCTATTTAGTAGCTAGATCGGAAACTGGCTACAGTAATAATAAATTAGCCCTTAATTATATACGCCATTTCCATCACTAAACTAAGGGCTTAATCCAAGGCAGAAATCGGCTCCTCTTAATAGACGGTTACGGCTCTTATAACATGTATGAAGTTATAACATACGCTTAAGGCCATGGAATACACCTATATAGGTTACCCCCTTATACAACGCATTTTCTGCAGCTATTGGATGTGGGTTGTTTTTAGCCACTTAAATATTATTATAGCCAGGCTCTTAATACGGCGGCTCGGTATACTAAAAGGGAATTTATAAGAACTAAGTTCCTAGCAGCTATAGGCCAGATCCGTTATAAGACCTTTACCTAGCGTACTATTATAGGCGCCTAGTAGAAGACTGGAATAGTTCTATTTAAACCTAAGGTTATTCTTACATGGCTATAGCGCCAAGAAGTGCAAGCATATAAGGAAGCTGAGCACCTATATATCAACCCTTCTATCCTAGATGGACCCCTAGAGAGGGCCTTAGAGACCCTTAGAGGCCCTTCTATAGGGCAATCTAGCCCTAGAACGGATGATATATATTAGGTCCCCCAAGATATACAAGATTTTAACCAACGTATGGCTAAGGCAGGTAGAGGGCCTACACCTCCATCACCTGGCGGTTAAGATTGGCATACTCCGTTAACTGTTTATACATTAAAGCGCCAATCTAACGCTCTTTTGGATAACTTTATGGATAACGAGGCTTAGCCCAAGTTACCTTATCGTTCGTTTAAAGCAATCAAGATGACTCTTAAGGGCGCCCGTGCACAAGCCTATGCTGGCGCCTTATTTAAAGGAGAGCTATTGAAGACGCAGGCTGCGCAGGCTGTGTATAATAGCCGTAAATTAGGCAGCCGGAAGATCCTCCTAGCTAGAGGGCCTGTATACGCTAAGGACGCTCGGCGTATGAAGAAACAACGCCAAGATAACGCTTAACAGGAAGAAGCTTTAGCTCTCATAGCTAAGCTAGAACTCCAGAGAAAAAGGGCTAAGCAAAAGTTCTATACAGAGGTTCTTCCTGCGCTTATAAAGTTCACCCAGAAGAAACTCCAACCCGTATATATCTTCAAGGGCGATCACCGCCCTCTATCGCGCGTGTTTTGGGTGCATAACTATAGGCCCAAGGCCCTTCCTGTATGTATAAGGGGCTTTATACGTAAAGCTATAGGCCCAATAACCCAAGTAGGAAGGAAACGCGTGGCTAAGATAAAAGCGTACGCCGTGGCAAAACGGCCCCGAAGTGCAACACCAGAAGAAGATCAGATAGAAGGGGCCCTTCCAATAGATTCGCTACGCGAATAGCTTCAATTATAGCCTGGTTTAGTGGAAATTGGCCTAATATATATAAAGTTACGAATTATTTTGTATTGAGGGTGTTTTTGTGTTAAGGGCGTAGGCCCCCACTAGGTGGGGGCTGCGCAGCATTCGAAGAACCCGACGGGGCCCGAGTATATTCGCGGCTAGCGTTATTATATATTTATTCTAGTAAAGAGATAAAGATTTTAAAATTAATAAAGGTACCATTACGGAAGAATATATTTATAGTATATGTAGCGTCTTTACTTAAATAAGACATTCTATAGCTAACCTTACTAGCTTTAGTAGGGTATTAGTTATAGTTTATTAAAAGTTTAAAACAGAGCTTAGTTATAAAGGGATATAGGTTATTTTAATTTCTATTAAACATTAGAGGATTAGGGAGCTTTTTAGATTTTATAGTAAGTATTAAATTCGTTATAAATATAGGTTAAGTTACCACTACTAGTTTAAAGTCCGCGTTTAAGGGGCCAGGCTTAAATATAGTTATATTAATTTTATTTATAGGTAGTGTTAGGATCTCTAATATAAGTACTTAGATATTACGGAGTTCTTTACAGAGTGCTTTTATTAATTATTAATGCTAGGTTTCTACTGCAGCCTACTACTAAGCTAAGGTATCTATAAAGGACTATTGCATTATAGTTAACTGTTTCTTAACTAGATATATAATAGTTATAGTTATTAAAGGGGATTTAGGTTTATTTACCATTTTAATAGTAGTTATTTTAACATAACGTAGTATAAGGGCGCGAAGAGGCTTTAAGAAAGATTTAAAGGAATAATATAAATTCTATCTAAATTTCAGGGTATATAGCTCTTATAAAGAACAGGACGTTGCGTAAAAAAAAGGAATAATAAGAGAAATATATAACTAAATAGTTAGGGGTTTTAGTGGTTAATATATGCGCATATACGCACGCAGTCTTTAACGGACTTTAGTAGAATTTAATTAATCTAGCAGAACTTGGCAGAAGTTAATTAAGCTAGCAGAATTTGGCAGAATTTGGTTAAAGCGTTGGAATTTATCTGTCAAGTGTTTTACTAGGCTAGTCCCGTTATAGTTATAGATCTTTTTACTAACTACTAAATAGGCTATAGTTATATAGCTATCTACTTTAAGATTAATTAACTATAGAAAAATATGGAACTCTAGCTACTTAACTATCTAAAATAGTAAGTTTTATATAACGATTAATATAATAAGAGCCTTATTAATAACTTTCTTATTTAGGACCGCTTAAAGTACTTCTAAATCTAGCTCTTTTGTCTTATTTTAAGATAACGCTTTAAGGTAAAGATCTTTTAATTAATCCTGTATTGCTTCTTTTATATAACTAGTTTTAGGCTTAACTATAATGCTATACTTTAACGCTAAGTAGTTTTAGAAGTTAGAGGTTAACTATACAACGTATAACTCTGTGTAGTATTTATAATAGAATAAAAGACGGGTGTTTTTATTTTATATGGACTTATTACTACTTAGTAGATAAGTATACTCCTATATTAAAAGAGCTAATCAACCTCTTGTATTTTTTAATTTAGAGGTATTAACAGAGTTAAGAGCTTCTAATTCCACTTCTAAAGCTATATTTGTATAATAATAAGAAAGAAGAAGGTAACTGAAAATTTATTTGGGGTATGCCAAGACTTATTGCGATAAGGTTTATCCAAAACCACCCTGCTCCCAAATGAGGTCCTCCGAGCTCGCTGAGGTCTCTTCCACCCCTCACTGCTACGTAGTTTAAAAAAAGGACGATTTAAGCACCTCCCATTTTAATTAAACGTAGAGAGCCAATCTCGCCCCTAAAAAAAATGCTCTAGTAATCCTTTTTGGGCCAAAAGGACTATTAGAGTACTAATTAAAAGCCATTGTAGCTCTTCTTGGCCCTTAGGGTCCCTCACTTCTTATTCTTTACTACACTTAAGCTATATAGCTCTGTGTACATCCTGAGGGTTTCGAGAATGTTCTAAGTGAGATAAAAATAAAAAAGGCTATGAATTTTGTTCCAAAGGCCGAATGCTCTATTTCGGTAAGAGTCAGTGTGTCCAACAGTCAGCGACGCTGGCAGCGTCGCTGCCAAGAAGCTGATAATGTAAGCAGTCAGTCAGTATAAATTCTATAGCACGCTGAAAGCTCGCTGCCTCAGTGGTAAGATTAGGGAGATTTTATGGTGTTTTGAAGCTTTGGTTGAGGTTAAGGATATTCGGTTAGCCAAGCAATGGGAAACCCCTGGGAAACCCTCACTTATCCATAGTAAATAAGACAGTTTCTCTGATTTCTCCGTTGCATATATAAACTCATATTCCGCTACTAAATTGACCTTTTTTATTACCCTATCTAAATGCAACGCACCTTACATTTTACGCGCCAACTAGGGTATAGAGCTTCTTCCTCTACTTCTCCCTTATTAATTCTATAATCTATATATTAATTAAGCCCCTTAACACCGCGTGGGCTTTATGGATTAACTGCTTTCTTACCTCTCCCAATTAATAATAACACCGAATCAGGCGATTAAAATAATTCTATATCACAACAACCTCCCCCAGTTAATTAGAACTACGGCTGTATCTTCCCTATTAACTAGAACAGCCTCTACCTAACAAAATATAGTAAGCTTACTGGCAAATATGGATACCAAGTTATTAATAAGCGGTCGCTATTAAGCAACATCTCTATATTAGCAATTTGGAAATATAAAGCCAACCTATTTTAGGACAGTCCTTTAGGCAAGAAGAGGCTCTAGCTATATAAAATCTGCCACCTAGCTTAAAAACTAGGTGCTCTACTTATAATAAACGGCATTAATTATATTAGCGGCCATTTAAAATTAAAGCATAGCCTTATTACCAACCCTAAAAGCCATAGTAGTAGTATATAACTACTAGCCGTGTTAAGCCCGTTCTAATTAGCCGCTCAAGCCTTATCTACTCTAGATAGTAGCTATAAACGCCAGCCATTCTAGGCAGCTGGCTATGTTTAAGCCTATGTTAATTAGACAATTCTATAGGATATTACCTTCCGTTAAGCTATAAGTCCTTATACACGCGCTCTACTTACATTTAATTATTCTTAAATCTAGGAGTATCTTGTAAAAGCGCCTACATCATTAAGCGACTAGATTAAAGCCGCCTTTAAACAGCAACGCGTTAATATTAAAAACCTTCTCCTTACCGCACTTAGCAAAATCTACCTTAGCTATAATATCTAGACGTCTACAAATGGAATGTCACTACTTAGTGTAGTAGCTTATTTTACTAACAAAGATGGCAAGCTTTAATTAGTACTTTTAGGCCTTCCACGACTACGAGAATTGCATAATGCTGAGAATATAGCAGCGGCTTTAGCAATGTAACGGAACCTTATAGTAGGAACTACGGTGGGTCCTGTTATTGGGCTAGGTATGTAGGTAAGAACAAATCAACAACGTAATAACAACTGGTGGAGTGGTTGCCCAACAGATTAACTCCAATTATATTCTAAGATTCACTACAAGGAGAGAACTATCTACGGTAGAGACTGAGGTCCTTTAAATACACAACCATACTCCTAAGAAATCCTCTCTTATACATAAGGTACGTGTTATACGTATTATACATAGGCGTACACTGCGTACACTTTATACACTGCGTATAATATTATGTAACTCGCTTACTATTCCTTATTATATAGTTCCACCGGATCTATCCTAGACCATGCCTATATTAACCAACTAGCTTTCTACAACTCTTCCCTAAGTAGTTATAATATTATACTTAAAGCGTCCATAACACTATCTCCCTCCTCTTTATCTTCGTTCTTAAAGATTCCTAATATCTCCAAGTCGTCTACTAGAGGTATAATGTCCGCTTAATTAGTCTAGTTAATATCCTTACTTATTATACCTAAAGCTTCTTCTTCTTTATAAGCGCAATATTATACTCGCACCATGGCTGCCGTACTATCGCTTGGTGAGATAATGTTATCTCCGTATTCTCGTTATACGAAAGCGGGGTTAGTGTGTGTTATAATAGCAAGTCCCTTGTCTTAATAACCCTTACTTTGCTTAGAGTGCACTAAAGCAAATATTTAATTGTCCTGTAATGTTCGCTCTGTCTCTAATGCTAAGTATACGCGTCCTATGACTCTTAACAGTCTTTAAGTTCCCTAAGTAACTTATTATAGGGTCTTGTGTTTAATCTGCCGCTACAAAGCTTGAGTCCGAGTTGGCTGCTGCGTGCGCTAAACTCTACCGTTCTGCTATTGTGGTTTGCAAAAGTGTTGCGAAAATCAAATTAAGCGAGCCACGCACACACAACATCGACTTTTGGTGAGTTTACCATACAAATCGTATGCCTGCCACGCCTGATATACTTATACTTGCCTTTTATGCCAAAACGAATCCCTTAATGGCAGCTTTATCAAATTCTGGTAGCTTTTCTATTTAATTGGTCTATTAAGTGTATTGCAGCAGCTACAAAGTTATACCTTTTAACTATATACCGAATCCAGCTTAATCTTAACCTCTATAGGGAGGCATACCCCCCCCCTAATCTTAAGATTGGGCGGCCAAGAGCTATAGATAAGGCATATAAGAAAGTTTGTAATATATAATGTTATAGTGTTAAGTGTGCTAATATTTTATATAGGCCCTTATTGCTTATCTAAAGGACTGCCTAACTGCCTTCCTTAATAAAATGGCCTGGTTTCTATAGGACGATTGTAATATTATAGCATCCTTTTTATTAATTTGGCGAACTCTCCAACGTAATAGGTGGAGTAGAAAGGTAGTATAAAAGAGAGCGTAGGAGCGCTCTAAGGACCTATATGCTGCATAGAAAGGACGCTAATGTATATAGGACGTTAATCGCCTTATATTTATTAACAAATTAGGCGCCAATAAGAGGACTAGGTATAGGAAGTTCAGCTAAAGCCCCATAAATATTCCTGCGATTAATACTATATTAATTAAGCGGTTAGAACATTAGAGTATTCTTCCTACCTATATAGTTAATGGCTACCTCCCTAGGACTTTTATCTGGTAGGGCTTAATAACTGCTGAAATATTTAACGCCTGGATTAAATCTATAGTTCTACCATATTATATTCCTGGCCATATAATCTTAGTATTAGATAACGCTTCAATATATAAAAGCTAGGTAAGGAAATGATCGCATATATAGTAGAGCTATATATTTTAACTAGTAGATGTAGGAATTTATAAACCTCTATACAGCCGCCTAAATCTATATTAAATATCTTCCTCCTTATTGCCTAGAGTTTAACCTAATTAAGCTTTCTTTTTATAATCTAAAGGTGTGGATTTAATTAAACTCTAATATAATTAAGGATTATTAAAGCTTTGGTATATTCCTGCAGTTTGGTGTATAGTATATAGGGTTATATTACTTAGTAAAAAAACACTTTTGGCGGGCTAGCTACCTAATAAAGAACTAGTTAGGAACGCAATCTTTTATAATTTGGTGCTGGGTATATAGAAATTAATAACTTACTATCCCTTTTATATTACTTAAAATGTCTTAAGTTTACGCCTTAGTTGTAGTAGGAGACCTACTGCAAGGCCTAACTTCTCCTCCTATACCTGCTCGCTTATCCCTATACGTAAGGCCTCTAAGTTATAGAAGTTCTTAATAAGTATATTAAGAATAGATTTTAGTTTAGTTTAAAGCTTTAGTATTATCTAGCTAGGCCATTTTCTTACCCAGTTAAAGAATTCGCAAAGCCTTTCCTTAAAATTGGAGTTACTAGTAATGGGACTAGTTGGCAGCGCTAGCGGTAGTAGGGTACCTACTAAAGCCAGAGCTACTGGAGGTGGTTAAGGTGGTTACTAAGGTGTTTAAAATAAGTTCTATTGTCCTCTAGTATTAGTATAGTAGTTAGGGGGGGGGCCTATAGGGGGGGGGGTATATTGGCCTTAGGTAGGATAATAGCCATAATTAACTCCTAATTGAAAATATCCTCCTAGGCTATGCGCCTACCACCCCCCCCCTCTCCCTATCCCCCCCGCAGCTCCATTCTTAACTAAAAGACGGATAGTAATAGCAGCAGGAGGTTCTTCCTTGGTAGCTTTACTATCCTTAATTTAATTACCCCACGCCCTTATCGCAAGGTGATTAACTGGGTGGTAAAAATAAGAAAGCTCTAGGTTCCTATTTACTTAGTAGGTCCCCCTACTATTGGTGTATATTTTTACGGTGTAAGGCTACTGGAAGATTATTAAAGGAGCTAGATTACCTAAAAGGACCTCTACTAAAATGCTTTTAGGTAAGGCAAGACGTTGGGTAATAGTTATACTTATATTACCCTTCTTCTTCTTAGGTATATTAGATGCACCTAGGTTAAGAATATTTAACAGATATGCGCTTATCTGCGTACTAGCCAGTAAGGTAATACTAGAAGTATAAAAAGAGGTATATTCTAGAGTAGGTAGAGGCGTCTTAGTTAATATAACTACTACTTCTATATATAGTCCTTTCTTCTTATTTATATGCTAGGTCCTTATAATATTATTAAGCTCGTAGACGTGTACTTTAGTATAGATATCTTATAGGACAATATTGCAAGCTATTATATAATTGTAGGAGGCGGCCGCCCTAATAGAGTACTTATCCTTAAAGGATCTGCTTGGATAATTAGCTTTAACTTTATTAACCTAGTAGTTAATTTTGGTAAGAAGCTCTCTACCTATAATATACTATGTGGAAGTTAAAGCAAGATCTACCTTTACTACGCAAGCTTTCTAAATTGCCATATAGTATATCTATACTATGTCGGGCTCTAAGGGAGTTGGCGAGCTTAAATCTACGCTAATAACTTAATTAGGTGTATTTTTACGTCTTAGTAGAGGCCTTAAAGGCTTAATAGCTTTGGGCTTCTTCCTAGATGTTAACTTTAGATTTAAACTATTCTAGCTTAAATGCCTAGTAGGCTTCTAAGTACGTCAATTTAACTTAGAGACTTTAGTGGCCTTAATAGATTAGGCGACTCTAGCAGCTATAAGAGCTTCTATAGCTTCTCTAGTTGGACGAACTATACGCCTACTAGCTGTTTAAAAGCCTTCCTCTTCCTTTAAAGGCTTATAAGGCTCCCGCTTAATAGTTAAATTAACTAGCTCTATATTTTTATCTTTATTGTCTTCCTTATCTAAGTCCTTATCTAACTCCTATAACTCTAACTCTACCTCTTCCTCTACTACCTCTTCCTCCTCCTCCTCCTCTTCTTCTTCCTTAATGTTCTTGGGCTACAGAGGCGGGTAGCGCGCTAGAACTATACATAGGCCCATATAAATAGGTTAAGTAATAGTATTCCGCTTAATTAGTTAAAAACCTTATATAGATTAACTAGCAGCTCGTTTCCGGAGGCTCTTATAGGCTACTATAGCGCCTATAATACTTAAAAATTAACCTAGATAGATAATATAATATAAATATAAAACCTTACTATTTTGGAAGTAAAACTAATACGTGCAGGCGTGGCAGGTATATGATTTATATGGTAAACTCACCAAAAGTCGATGTTGTGTGTGCGTGGCTCGCTTAATTTAATTTTCGCAACACTTTTTTTGCAAACCACAATAAGCGAGCTGGCACCCCAAGCGAGCTGGCACCCTTAAAAACCCACCAAAAATCGGAAAATCGACACCATAATATCTTAACAACCACTTAATAATAAATTTTAATAATCTGGATTTAGACTTTTATATATACTTTATAGCTACTATTAAAGTTATATAGTAAATAGCTTAGTAGTTTTTAAGATATAGCAAAGTGGGGGCTAAAATAAGGCTAAAATGCTATATCTTAAAAACTACTAAGTTATTTAGTAGTAACTCTTTAATTAACGTCTAATACGGATCCTACTGGCCCACGCAGACTACTCCGCACAGGGGGGAAAACTTATGTATTTACAGGAAGAAAACCCCTGTAGTTGGGGGAGGAAAAACCCCAATTTGCTATATTTGCACGTAGCTGCGGCCCTACGGGCCTACAGCACGTCCTCCTCCTTAGATGTTTTGAACTCCTTAGAAACCACTACTTCCTTCTCTAGCTTATCTAAAGCTAGGGTTCACTACGTCCTAGCTAGGCCTTGCCAATTAATCGCTGTGTATTTGTTGCTGCCTCTCCTATATCTTAACCATCCCCTATGTGCTATCTCTTGTTAACCATTATTATATACGCCTTGCCTCCCCCCCCTAGAGCCATTAAAGGCATAAGGGGGATTCATCCGTTCTACTATTCTAATACTAAAAGACAAAAGTGGGATGTGTGTACCTGGGTATCTTTTATGCCTAGGCCCCAGTTACTAGGCCCTCTCTAAGGGCACCACTCTGTTAAGAGGAGACAAGGAAAACTATATGGGGTTATCCAGCTGACGGTTTTAGTAGTATTACGGCAGTATAGCAAGTGACCGCATGCTCCGCGGGCGACCGCCCTAGGGGTTAGGAGGGGCCGTATATTTGCTCGTACGTTCGTTTATTTGTGTGTTTACTTATTTATTAATATAAGGTTGTTAATGCTTTCAACTTAGGGGTTAGGGGATGTTATTGAATACTATTTATCCATGTTGGATTGTATAGGTGCCCTAGATAGGAAAACAGTAGTAGTTATTATATTGTAGAGGGCCAACAGTGGTGGTTTTCAAGATCTTACCATCCGAAAATTTTTCACCACCGCCCTTAACGCCTACAACCACCACCAGGTCCTGTCCGCACGCTATGCGACGTCTCTGCGTTGGCTCTGGATCTGAGCTTTAAAGACCTAGGTTCGTAGCCATCACCACGTATAGGTGCAGAGTCCGATTTCGACGGCCTACTAAGTTATTTACTATATAACTTTAATAGTAGCTATAAAGTATATATAAAAGTCTAAATCCAGATTATTAAAATTTATTATTAAGTGGTTGTTAAGATATTATAGTGTCGATTTTCCGATTTTTAATAGGTTTTTGAGGGTGCTAGCTCGCTTGGGGTGCCAGCTCGCTTGTAAACTACGTTATTAGTAAGTCTACCATAGTATTCCTACAAGGCTTTGTTATATATTTACTACCTAGTTACGGTATTAATAAAGTTAAATAATATGCCACCAAAAGCACTAGTTATAACGCCGTCTATAGTAGCTACAACCTTAGGTTTAGGAGGAGACACTAGTATAAGAGATACTAATTCACAGCTTATTACGGTAAGTTAGTTATAGGAAATAGTTAATTAATTAATAGATAATAATTAAATACTTGAAGACAGAATTAATGGTATTAGAGCAGCTAAGGTTAAATTACCCTTAATTAAATAGTTCTTAGGGAAGAAGTTAAAGCTTAAAGGATTCCTTATGTAAATGCACTTTAAGGTTATACGGAAGGGGGTAAAGTTGGTTATATTTATGGACCAAGTAGTATATATAGGATTGTTCCTAACGGGAAGAGTACTTAAGTGGTTTAATCCTTATCTTACTAAAATCCAAATAAATAGAATAATAACTACTAACCAGAAAGTACGGTATATATTTACCAACTAAAGTGGATTTTAAAAAAGGTTAATATAGATATTTAGAGATCTAGAGGCGATAACTATAGCAGAAAGAAAGCTTTAGAACCTAGTATAGCGCACTTTAGCAATTAAGTATATAACACAGTTTTAGACACTTATAACTTAGGTTAAGTAGAATAACAAGGCGCTTATAGCATAGTATAAATAGGGACTTAAGGCTAAAGTCTAAAATATAATTATTCTAATAGAATATACGGAAACTCTAAAGGAGTTAATTAACTAGTTAATTAAGATTAATAATAGGATCTATTAAAGGGAACAAGCTAAGAAAGGGTAAGATAGAGTTCTATAGTTATATAAGGCGTAGAGTACGTAATAGTAGACGTAGAGTTATAAACTATAGAATAGTAGACTAAAGCTAATAGACAGTACTAAAGAATCCAGAAGATAGAATAAGAAACTATAAAAACCTAAAAGTTAAGGATTAGGTAATTATAGGACTAAAAAGTAAAGGCTAAATTAGGGATTTTAGTAGTAAAAGATGTTTAGGCGGACTCTATAATAAGAAGAATAGTTTAAAAAGGGAGCTTATATAAATTGCGGAAAATAAGGTTATTTTACTAGAGACTATAGAGGTGGTTAAAATAACTACGCGGTAAAGGACATAAGGTTATTAGAGTATAATAATATAGATATAAGTATATTGCGCGGGTCCAAAGAGTGTTTAATTAGACACTTTATGTTTTATTATAATAATATATACTAAATTTATAAGGACGCTAAATATAGCGTAAGCTATTAGCTATAGGAGCTAAAGTTATAAGAACTTAAAGGAACTAAAGAGTTAAATAAAGAATAAGATTAACTTTATAAGCTAGATTAGGATATTACAGCAATATATAGATAAAGATTAGTAGAAATAATAATAGAGTTAGAGTACTTATTAATTAATAGTAATAAGAAAGAGAAAGTAGCTAATTAGGGGTATATAAACCTTAATAACGCAATAAAAGTAGAGATTAAGACTACTATAAAACGCGGTTTAGTAATAGATATTATAATACCGTTAGATACGGCATCTATTACTTTATAAGACAGAAGGAGTAATATTTAAGGACAATTAAGCAAGTAGACAACTACTAATGCTAGCTTACCACTTAAAAAAGGCAAAAGGCCACAGGCTTAAGATTCTTAAAAAAAGATAAGAGATGCTTAAGATTCTTAAGAGGAGATAAGATATACCTAAAAACCTATAATAAACGAAAACCGATAGGAATGGGTAGCAGCTTAGTTTAAAGACAAATAAATAAGTATAGGACGAAGATTCCTAGGGAACTAAGATTTTAAAAAATAAATAATATCTATAGTAGTACTAGGAGAATATAGCGTTTAGACTAGAGGTTGGAAAGTTAATATAATGGTTAAAAGGGTTAACAACGTTAAAACCCTATTTATAAGATATAACAAAACGGAAACTATAGAGGAGTTTAAGTAACGAATTCTCGCGTAGCAAGAATAGAAGCTGGATTAAAGATTAGCTATATTAGGATATATAAGGGACAGAGCACCTATATAAAAAGTTACTAATAGGCTGAAGGTAGGTATACTAAGAGCTAAGTAGCCAAATAACCTAAAATAAGAAAAGAATTTAGGGATCCTAACTAGGTTTACAGAATGATATATAAAGGGTTACAGTAAGGCAGTAATAAAAAGATACTTCCTTATAGATAGGTCGTATACACTTATAGAGCTATACTGTAAGTAGTATAAGCAACAAGGGAATAATAAGTAGAAAGATTTCTATATATAGCTAAACAAAAAGGCTATATTAGATTAAGCTATATTAGAAAGATAAATAAGTTATATTAAAGAGGCATTAATTATAATATTAAAGAACCTAGAGGAATAGGCTGTAGACTAAAGAGAGATAATATAGGTATTAGTACTAGTAAATAAAATAGTAGTATTTAGATTAATACGGGAAAGGTTTAAACTTAAGGATAAAGATAAGCCATAAGTTAACCTAAGATACCCTATATATCATATGTTAGTGTAGATTATATATATAGATAATACGTATAATATATATAGAGCACTAAAGGATAAATATTATAAGTACCTAATAAGAATGTATTAGATAATAGAGAAAAAGTAATTTAGAAATGCTAAGTATATATATAGATAGCACCTAGTAGAAGTATAGAAGTTAGGCAACTTAATACTTTAACTAGAAAGATTCCTTATAGAAGAATACCTAGAGGGATAATAGTGGTAGAAGTGCCTAAAAGACACTTATCTATAGCATATTAAGAAAAAGAAGTAAACTAAGTATTAGCCTAAGGAGGACTAAGTATAGTTAAGAACTAGTAGCTAATAGTTAGGAAAAGTAAAAGCCTATAGGACTAGAGGAAGCTAGTAGTAGAGCCTTAGATCCTTAAAGGAGTTATAGGACAGCACCTAAATTTATAAGTTAATTAGTAAAATTATAGGTTTAAAGCACTAGTAGATAGTGGAGTAATAAGAAACTATATATTACTAGCAATAGTTAAAAGAATAGGGTTACTATATAGATAAAAAGAATATCTATACCTATTAATAATAATTTTAGGAGATCTAATAGCCTATAAAGGAGGTATTATTAATTATAAAATAGGACCTATTTAGATAACCATTAAGGAAAAACAAGTAAAAATATCTTTTAATATCCTACCTCTAGGAAAGGATAAGGCAATACTAAGAATGCCTTAGTTATAGGAATATAATCTAAAGATTAATTGGGTTATAGATTAAGTTAATATTAGGGATATATAATAACGCAAGACGTAATAAGCTACTAGGATAGGATAGTACTAAGTTAAAGTAATATACGAGGAGACTAAGCGAAGCTTAAGTTATATACTAAAGAGATACTATAAGTATAGCAAAAGACCATAAAGCCTAGAAAGTGAAAAGCTATTAAAATATATAGTATAGGACTATAAAATAGAGTTAAAACTAGAAATAAGTCTAAGGTTATTTCTAATCTATAAGCTAACTAAAAAAGAGTTAAAAGCGCTTAAGGAGTTTATCTAAGAAAACTTATAAAAGGGATATATTAGACCGTTATAGTTATTAGCGGGATATCTAGTACTATTTGTACCAAAGAAGAATGGAAAACTTAGGCTATGCATTAACTATAGATAGTTAAACAGCATTACGCAAAAGAATAGATATCCTTTACCCTTAATTAGCAAAATTTAAGATAGGATTAGTAACATATAAATCTTTATAAAGATAGATTTAAGGTAGGCGTATTATCAGATTAGGATTAAGGAAGGCAATAAGTAGAAGGTAGCCTTTAGGTTAAAGGAAGGACTATATAAGCCATTAGTTATATAGTTTAGGCTTATAAATACACCAACAATATTTTAGAAATAAATTTACTGTATATTAGAAGAACGCCTTAATAAGTTTATTATAGCGTACCTTAATATTATTATTATTTACTTAATAAGCGAGAAAAAGTACAGGGAGTATATTAAATAGGTCTTAAAGAGACTATAAGAAGAAAATATGCTAGTAGTAATAGAGAAATGCGAGTTCTTTACTAGGAGGACTAGTTTTATTAAATTTATTATTAAACTAGGAAAAATCCAAATAGACCTTAGCTATAGTAAGTTAGTAAAAGCTAGAGAATATTATGCAGTTAAGATCATTTTTAGGGGTTTGCAATTACTATAGGAGGTTTATTACATAGTAGTTAAAGAATATTAAACTATTTATAAGGCTTATAAAAAAAGGAGGAACTGTAGATATAGGGCAATAAGTAGAGGGAGCTGTTTAAGGAACTTAAGAAGTTGTTTACCTAGAATCCGGTTCTTAAAATTTACTAACTATAGCTAGATATGGTTATAGAAATAAACGTATTAGACTTTATACTAGGAGTGTATTTATTATAGAGGCACTAGGACATATAGTATCTAGTAGTATACTATAGTTAAAAGATAACGCCACTAAAACTAAACTATAATATCTATAATAAAGAGTTACTAAGTATAGTTACAGTACTTAAGGAATAGAGAGTATTCTTATAAGATATAGAAAAACTATTTATGGTTAAAATAGACTATAAGAACCTAATGGGGTTTTTAATAATAAAGGAATTAAACTAAAGATAAGTTAGATGGGCGGAAATACTTATAGAGTATTATTTTAAAAATTGGTATACTAAGGGCACTAAAAACGCAAGAGCGAACGTACTTAGTAGGAAGGTAGAACTGTAAAATAAAGAAAAACTATTAGGGGCACTATTACGCAAAGATAAAGACAGGTTAATTAGGTATAATTACTCCAAAATCGCAGTAACAAAGGAAGAAAAAACTTATAAAATACTAAAGAGTATATAGTTAAAAAAAATCTAAAAAGTATAGAGTAAGGATCTAGACTTAGGGCAGTACGAGTACTAAGAGGCTATATATATACTAAGGGGAATTGCAAAGGAGTTTATAGAAGACTTTTATAAGGGAATAACCTGGGGACATAATGGAGTAATAGGCCTAGTGTTAAGACTTTAAAAGGAGTATATTATTTAAGGAATCTAGGGACTAGCAAGATAAATTATAAAGAAATATCTAGATTGCTAAAGGAATAAACTAATAAGGCATAAGCCGTATAGAGGGCTATAACCTATTAAAATACCAGAAAGACCGTAAGAGGTTATATTATAGGACTTTATTATAAAGTTACTAAAGTTTAAGAACTCTATTATAGGACGGGGTTATAATATAATCTTAGTAATAGTAGATAAGTTAACTAAGTAGGGCTACTTTATAGCGTGTATAAAAGAAATCTTAGTAGAGGATATAGCTAAAATCTATATTAAAGAAGTATTTATAAGACATAGAGCACTAATAAAGATTATATTAGATAGAGATTTAAGATTTATAGCGGTATTTTAAAAGGTATTTTTAGTGGAAAAGGGGGTTTGCGCAGTAATGTTAATAGCATATTACCTATAAATAGATAGTTAAACCAAAAGACTAAACTAAACGTTAGAGTAGTATTTAAGGCACTATATTAATTATACACAGAATAATTAGGTATTATTATTACTAGTTATATAGTTTATATATAATATAATACCTTAGAAAGAGATAGACATATTACCTTTTAAAGTAAACTATAAATATAAGCCAAGAACGTTGTTATTACTATAATAAGTAAGGAAAATAAGTAGTATAGCTAAGTAAAGAATGGAGAACTTCATAAATCTTTACGCATATCTTAAAGAAACAGCTAAACTAGTATAAAAAAGGATAAAGAAGTACTATAATGCTAAGAGATCTAAGGGACCAGATCTTAAGGAGGGAGATAGAGTATAGCTACTATATAAAATTTTTAAAAGTTAACAGCTAAGTAAAAAATTAGACTATATTAGACTAGGACCATTTATAGTTAAAGCAAAAATCTTAGAAGTTATATATAGACTTAACTTACTGAAGAAAATAAGGATCTACTCTATATAGTATATTGTAATACTAAAACCAGTATACGGAAATATTAAGCCACTAGTTTATAAGGCAAATATATATAAAGGATAAAAAGAAGACAAATAGGAGGTTTTAAAGATTATTAGTTATAAGGATATTAACAACAAAATATAGTATAAGGTTAAGTAGATAGGCTATAAAAAGACTACCTAGGAGCTACTAAATAACCTAAAAAATACTATAAGAAAGGTATAGGAGTATTAAAAGAAAACGGGTTAGGCAGTATTAATAAAGAATTACTAAAGAATAAGTCACCTAAGGGGGACCTAAGAGGAGTAGCTACTAAGGTATTTAAAGTTATTTCCCTCTCTATTAGAAGAGGATCTATTCTTTTATTACTGAGTTCCTAAAGGCCTTATTCTATAAGCTTCCACTTCTTAAAATAGACCTTCTTACGCACCTTTTTAAGATAGTTTAACTAAGCGGAAGTAGTAAGACGAGAGTTAAAAGCCTATTATTAAGCGGTAGCAGCCTCTTACTTAGTATTATAAAAACAGTAAAGTTTAGCTAATACTACTAAGAGCTTATTATTAAGTCTTATAGTGGTAGATGTTTGTATCACTCCGTGTGATATAAAGCGTCTCCCGGGTGGTGAGTCTTTCACGGGGCACGTAGCACTATAGACGTATAGTGCTAGTATGCTTGGTGTGGATGTGACTGAGTTGTATTAAGTAGGCCGCGTAGGCCTCTATATACTCTATGGAAAGTGGTCTAAGTGACAGAAGCGAAATAGGTCACATGACTGGGTCCTGTAACCTATTCGCATTCAAACAGTAGATTAAACCTAAAACCCTAGTAGTAATTAACAAGGGTACTTAAAGGCTATTTAGAATAATAAAATGCGTATATTTAGTGTTAAAGACTAAGCGGATATTATAGGACAAGCGAATGTTTACTTTAGTGCACCTTAAATATAAAAAGGGTTGCCAAGGTAAGGAATTTACTAATATAATATAAACTAACCCCTTTTTTGCATAACAAGAATACAGAGACGGTATTATCTTACTAAGAGATAGTATAGTAGTAACGGTATAAGACTAATAAACTATAGAAGAAGAAGAGGATGCTTTAGGTATAATAAGTAATAATATTAACTAAGTTAATTAGACGGATATTATACCTCTAGTAGACAACTTAGAGATATTAAAGATCTTAAGGGCGAAGATAGAAAGGAGGGAGATAGTGTTATAGACGCTTTAAGTATAATATTATAACTACTTAGAGAAGAGATAGAGGAAGCTAATTAGTTAATAAGGGCACGGTCTAGAATAGAACTAGTAGAGCTATCCCTTAACACGTCAGGGTCCTCAGAGTAAGTGGTCCGTGCGGGAACACCGTTTTCAATTCAATACGTGCGCGTCCTCTAAGGACTCATTTTGGCTGCAGTATACGCAAAATACCGTTCTGCAGGAGGGACGACTACTAGAGGCCTTATACTAAGCGACTTAGCTCCCAAGGTTAAGCTTATATATCAATTTTATATAGAATATTACGAATATTACGAGCCTTATATTCCTGAGTACGGGCGCCGAATTTAGGTGATCTAATTGGCTACTCCTTATCGATAACCCGAGGACCCGAATTGACGTGTTAAGGGATATAATAAGGAATAGTAGCTAAGGTTACGTAATATAATCTATATAATCTATATAATCTATATAATCTATAAAATCTATAAAATCTATAATAGAGCGAATAAAGTAGATAGAGTAGATAGAGTAATAACTTTCTTAAGAGTATAGGTGTGTATTTAAGGACCTATAGTCCCTACCTAAATAGTTCCTTTCTTTATAGTAAATTTTAAAATATAATTAAAGTTAATCTGTTAGGCAACTATTCCACTAGTTATTATTATATTGTTAACTTCTTATTTACCTATATACCTAGCCTATTAGTAAGTCTACCATAGTATTCCTATAAGGCTTTATTATAGTCCTGGTATATTTTAGCAATATATTAATTATATACTTTATAAATTCCTTAATATATTTATTACCGTATATATTAACGATATCTTAATTTACTTATCCTTACTTTTTAAAATATTGGAAATATATTAGAATGGGTTTTAAATACTTATAAGATGCGGGCTTATAATATAATATTAAGAAATGCAAGTTCTATACGTCTAAGGTTATATACTTAGGCTTAATTATATCCTGCGACGGAATTAAAATAGACCCTAAAAACGTCACTATAATTATAAACTAAGAAAGCCCTAGCAATATATAAGATATTTAAGGATTTTTAAGATTTGCAAATTTCTATTATTAATTTATTAACCACTTTTTAGAAACTGCTTAGCCGTTAGTAAACCTAATAAGAAAGAATATAAAATTTAAATAGACCGCTAAATGTAAATAGGCTTTTAATAACCTAAAATATTGCTTTATAACTGCTTTAATTCTTACCTACTTTAACCTTAACCTTAAATATATTGTTAAAATAGACTTATCTAATTCTATGTTAGGGGGGGGGGGTTATTGCAATATAATAAGAATAGCAAACTACGTCTAGTCGCCTTTCTCTCCTAGAAACTTGCCCTTACTAAATTACACTATAAGATATATAATAAGGAACTGCTTGCAATCGTTAGATGCTTTAAATAATAGTGTCCTAAGCTTAAAGGATTATTATTCCTAATATACGTATTAACGGACTATAAGAACCTATAGTACTTTATAACTATAAAGCAATTAACACAGCACTAAATTTATTGGGCTAAATACCTCTTATAATTCAACTTTAAGATTATATACTAACCGGGTAAACTTAATTAAAAGCCTAATATATTAATATAACAATTATAGGACCTACCTATAAACGCTATAGATAAATAGTGTTGGTATACTCGCTTTATCAACGTGCACGAATATCACTATATTGCGATACGTATGCGGTGTTAAAGTTGGTAGTTATTGATTGTCTAGAAGTAAGGGGTTGCTCCAAGGTTAGGTTAGCTAGCCTTGCTTTATAGTCTTATAACCACGTTATATAACTAATATTCCGACACTAGAGCAACTCTAAAAAGAAGGCTAATCTATACTCTAAAGTCAAGTTTACTTCTAGACTATTTATAGCGTATACGTAATAGCTTCCACGCTCCTTTTACAGGTCCGTAATTATATAACCCGTATTACGGCTTATATAAACGTCTCTAAACCAAAGCCTGTAAAATACTATATTATAGAGATACTACGCTAAGGAAGAGAAGAAGAAGAAGAGTTATTAAGGATAGCAGGTTAACATATCGCAAGGGCCGCTAAGGCGCTAGTGGTAAGCGAGCTAATAGCAATTTTCTATACCGGGTATAGAAAATCCTAATTGGTTAGTTAAATTTAGGGTCCGCACTATTATAATTAGTTACCTAACGCTAAGCTAAATCTAAGTTTGTTTATTCAACCCATCCTACAACTTGTGGGTTAATTTGGTTTATATTAATAAGCCATTAAAGAGCCGCGCAGGGTTTTCCCTTTGTTATAGCGTTAGTAGGGTTGGCCTCTCCGTTAATCTATTTCACCTCTGTAATCTGTCTCCGTTCGTAGGCTTGCCGGAGGCACATTACGTTAATTATTAGGCGTTTTTCTTAGGTGGTTCCAAGTCGTACTAGACAGTTATATAAGGACTTAGAGTTAGTGCAAAGCACAAGTAGAAGGTTAATTTGTAGGATCTTGTCTACTATAGACTTGATCGCAACGCCGATGTTAAAGCCGTGGGCCGTACCGTAGAGTTTAAAAGCTAGTACGCTCTAAGTGACTCTTTTGCACTTAACTAAGCTCCAATGGACGATATTAGCCTTCTTTGTAGCATTAGCTAGTACAAGAACGTAGCCGATCTGCAAAGAGAGGTCCTTATTATTAGCAAATAACGCGTCTATAAATACTAGTAGCTATAGGGTTTTAATATCTAATTTAACGAACTTAAGACCTCTATTAGCGTTCTTGATTTGCTAGTTTAGACGCTTATTTAACTGTTTTACATCTTCCTTGTTGGGGTTAATTACCTAGGCGGTAAAGGATAAATTAAATAAGGCTTCTAGCTGGTATATTAAAGCGATATATGCACCTCTAGCACGTTAAGTAATATACTGGTCCTTTAGAGTTAAGGTTTTTGTGGCTCCTCTTAATCCTGTACTCGTGGCAAGCTTGGTGCTAATTATACTAAGGTTTATGCATTGTCGTTTTTAAGTAAGCGTAATGCTCCTATTAGTTAGTAGCTGAATGACTCCACTATTAAACTTAATGGGCGTATTAATGGTAAGTTGTTCCCGTTTCTTAGCCATAAACTTGGCCTTATGCAGCTTGTTTTGCTCTGTGTTTATAAAGGTCTTATCTACTAGAAATAGAGTATTGTTAGTTTATAGGCCTATAATACCAAAGGGTTCGTTACTCTATAGGAGGTAGGGGTCGTACGTAGACTGGTCCATATACAACTATTAGATGTGATATAAGTAATATATCTTAAACTAGTAGTTACCGGCTTCCGGTACTCCGTAGAGTGGTTTTATAACCTTTAGAATAGAGGCCTCGTTAATCCCAAGTTGCTTAATTAGCTTATATGGAGGTTGTACATAAAACTCTCAATTTAGTGTGGTGGTTGATTATACATAGGCCTATAAAATATCTTAGAGGTAAAGTCGTGCCTATAAAAGCTTTATGGCAGCGATATAGAGAATTAGTTATTAGCTAACTTGTTAAATAGTTAGTGATTAGGTAAGAACCAGTTCCTTTTTTAAGTTATTATAAGCTTATACAACTAGTTGGGATTTCTTAAAGGCTTTATTAGTTCCCTTATTCTTAATCTTATTAATAAATTGCGAGTTAAAGAGTTATACGCCTTATAGTATATCCATAAGTCTTACAATCTCGAAAACTCCCTTCTTAAGTAGACTAGTAAGCTCCTTCTATTAGAAGGCGCTAAATTAGGTACTAAATTAACTGTTATCCTATAGGTAGATGGTGATATTAGTTATGGCCATAAGTAGAGGGTATTTGTAAGGGCGTCCTCTGCCTTATTTTAGGGGTTGTTGCTGAGCTTTAGTAGGTCTCTTTAAGACAGTCTTAAAAAGGGCTGACCCAAGTAGAGGTTTAGGTGGCAATTCTGGTCCAATAATTTGCTCCTGCGATTTAGTTGCTTAAAGGTAGGGTTTTATAACCATAGATTAAAAGGCTGTAGGTCTGCTAAACAGCTTAACGGTGCATGTTTTACCCTTAATGGTAAATAAGGTAAATAGCCTGTCCTAATAGCCACTTTAGCCAGTGTTTCCTTCTCTCCAGACCAAAATAGGTAAGTTTAGTGGGAGATTATAAATCGCATTAGTATTAGGTCCGTTTCGCATATTTAGCGCGTTAGTAATCTATTGTTTAGCTCGTAGCTTCTATATCTCTGCTATAGCCTTTTTAATTGCGGTAGCGCGTTATATAACGGTGGGGGATAGTATATTGGATTTAACCATTTAGGGGTAGGCTTTAAAGACTAGAAGTGTGGGAACTAGTCCTTTAGGGCTAGCTAAATCGTTAATTGCTTTAAACGCTATTTAGAGTCCCATTTCCTTATTAATGTTAGGGATTTCAGTTATAATAATCTAGTAGGCTCGCCGTAATGGACTATAGTAGCGCTCTACTATTCTAATAGAGTTATATGCTTTAACCAGTACTCCCTTTATACTAATTCCCATAATGGTGGCGTATTGCTTAAATTTCTTACTAATAAAGTTCTTTCTGGCGTTGTGGGTAATTAGGTCTGGTGGCCCTAGGTAGATATTAATCTAGCACATCCATAGAACGTTCTATGTGTGTTTAGTGCTAATGTCTTATAGCTATCTACCGGCTTAAAATCGCGTTCCTTTATTAACGATGTATAGAAGGGGTAATCCGCTAATGTATATAATATTGACGATAATATTATAGTTAAAATTAACGTCGTCTTATAGGGTGAAGCGGAATCTGCCTAGTAATTTGCTAAACTTCTAATAGTAGTAGCAGAACTTGGTTAGTTGCTTAATGGCTATTCTATTAGTTTTATAGCCAGCATAGTAGAGTAGCTTTTGCAATTTCTTAACTAAGGGATGTCTAAATCGGTAATGCAGGCGCTGTAGCTTTATATCTGTTAAGTAGCAGGGGTTCGCGTTAAAGGATTTAGATAAATATAACTATAGTAATAAGCTCTATAGGAGAAATAGGTGGCCAAACCGTCGCACTACTGGTACTTTTTTAGTGTGAGTAATAACAACGTTTCTAAGGTTGTTGTAGTAGATTTGGAGTCTGTCTATATCCGCTAAATAGAGCAAGAAGGGGGTATTTGTATAGACAATATAAAACTGTATCTTGCCTATAGGGGTGACAATATCTATAGTTCTAATGGAGGTAGTAATTCTAATGCCAAACTGCACGTTAACTTGTCCTTTGGTTGAGGTGTTAAGTCTTATAGATTGGTCCGCGTTCTATAGTGCTTGGAATTGTCCGTAACCGGCCATAGACTTCTTTAACATACTGGTATTAATTATAATTCCTATAAATACTGTGGAAGTATAGCGTAAAGCAGTGGTTGTTGTGTTATAGTTAAATAGGTTAGTTTCCGTAGTAGGTTCTGTGGAGGTTGCAGTAAGTAATTAAGCGTAAGCCTTATTAGCTAGTTCTACGCTTATAGAGGTTGCTTTGTCTATAGTAAGAGTCCTAAATAATATAAGGTAGTAGCTGTTAGGGTCTTCTAATTCTTCCTTACTATTGTTATTATTAGTGTTTTTATCAGCGTCTATGTCTAGTATAAGAGCTTTAAAAGTTTTATTATACTCATTGTTGTCGTCTCCTTTATAGTAGATAGTGTATTGTCTGAAGCGTTCTTTAAAGTTACCATTGCGGCCCTTATTATTGTTAAAATGTCTTTTATATTTATTTCTAGAATGGTTCCGCTCCTCCTTTGTGTGTTTCTATAAGCGGCAGCTCTCCTTTTAGTAAACGTAGCACTTGGCCTTTAGGGATCTGACGGTGTTTTGTCTATAGGAGCGGGTTCGGTTACGGTTGTTACGGATATTACGGCGGTATATGCGATCTGTAAAGTAGGCTCCTTAAGACGGTCTTATTGGGGCCTAGGAAGGGTGTTCCTTCTCCTATATAACTATGGAAGATTATAACTTACTAATTAACTGGGAGAGGTCTTTAAAAGGGTTGGAAATAGTAATACGGCATACTGGTACTCCTTAGCAAGCGGTGACTAGCTTATTTATAAGGAAGAGGTCTGTATAAAACTCTAGGTGTAATCCATAGTAATGTTTTAAGAGTTTATTAAGGAGTAGTTGGAAACTCTAATAGATTTACTTATTAGGGTTCTTATTAATAATTCCTTAGAAGTTAGTGGCGTTCCATTTAGTAAGGTTTCTCCGATAGTACTCTGGTCCTTTAAAGAAGTGACGCATGTGGTTATATGCCTTAGTGAATAATCTAGTTAAAAGGCTGCTATTATAGTAGTAATCCTAAGCAAGTCCCTTTAGCATGGTTGGGAATGCAGTTATATAGCCTTTAGGAGGTAGACTAGCTCTCTTATAGATATTATAGAAGATAGTTAACTTAA